>UEXM01000597.1_pt1 | contig 36807 bp, 33 predicted proteins | sample 1796661 | NCBI WGS metagenome assembly UEXM01 (sample SAMEA4772469, study PRJEB27181) | metagenome
AAGCCTTAATAGACTTGTCATTTAATATTGGTCAGACCAAATTGCGTAAATTTGTTAAAGCCTTAGGGCACATGGCTACGGGTAACTATGAAGAAGCTGGGCAAGAGTTCTACCGTAGCCGTTGGGCCGAGCAAGTGGGTGACCGGTCATTAGAAATCTGCCAGATGATTAGTTCTGGGGAATACCAACAGCGATGAAGACATCCCACCCACCAAAAACGTTAGACGACGGCAGTGTTGAACCTGCCCACGAGGTAGAGATTCTCTGTGCTGAATGTGGATATGATGTAGACGAGAACGAGCTAGAAGCAGATACTTGTTCTGATTGCGGTACTTCTTTAAACTTGAAGCAGAATACGTCAATCCAAGTAACAACCCTACCGCCGGTATTTGGCGAGACAATGTGATGGGTTCCTTATGCCACTACAGAAACTAGCGTTAAAGCCGGGGGTTAATAGAGAAAACACCCGATACACCAGTGAAGGTGGTTGGTACGAATCCGATAAAATCCGGTTCCGTCAGGGAACGCCGGAAAAGATTGGGGGGTGGCAACGTATATCGGACGCTACTTTTCTTGGCGTCTGTCGATCCTTATGGAACTGGGTGACCCTAGGCAGTCAGAACCTTATTGGCGTAGGTACTAACCTAAAGTTCTACATAGAGAATGGCGGGGCATACAACGATATTACGCCTCTACGGGCTACAGTCAGTCTTACTAACCCGTTTACCACTACGAGTGGTTCCCCTACGGTAAGCGTTGTAGACGCTAATGGGGGTTACACATCAGGTGATTTTGTTACTTTTTCGGGTGCATCTGCGGTTGGTGGACTGACCTTAAACGGTGAATTTCAAATCACCATCGACACGACGGCAACAAATACTTACCTCATAACAGCTTCTAGTAACGCCACTTCTGCGGCAACTGGAGGCGGTACGGTGTCCGCTGCCTACCAAATCAACACCGGATCAGCCTATGTAGTACCTTTAACAGGCTGGGGAGCAGGTTCGTGGGGTGCTGGTACATGGGGCACTGGCGGTACATCCGACACCCAGATCCGCCTATGGTCACAGATAAATTTCGGTGAAGATCTTATATTTGGGCCTCGCGGTGGGCCTATATACTACTGGGATGCTACGTCAGGGCTATCCGCTAGGGGCGTCACACTGGCCTCAATATCACCTGTAGGAGCGAACGTACCTACAACCCAAGACCTTATTTTAGTGTCAGATATCAGCCGGTTTGTGTTCTGTTTTGGCTGTAATGCCTTAGCTACCGCGACTACAAACCCCATGTTGATCCGTTGGTCAGATCAAGAAAACGCCACCCAGTGGACTCCTGCGGCAACAAACCAAGCAGGTAGCCTCCAGTTATCGCGCGGTGCAGAAATCATAGCGGCTAAGCAAGCACGTCAAGAAGTCTTAGTATGGTCAGATTCGGCCTTGTATGCCCTCCAGTACGTCGGTGCCCCGGTAGTGTGGGGAGCACAGCTTGTTGGTGAAAACATCTCCATAGCCTCTCAGAATGCGGTAGCGTACGCCAATGGTGTGGCCTACTGGATGGGTGTGGATAAGTTCTATAAGTACGATGGTCGCACCCAACCACTGCCTTGTAACCTACGTAAGTTCGTCTTTAACGACTTTAACACTGCCCAGTATCGCCAAGTGTTTTCGGGCACTGTAGAGGCATACCATGAAGTCTGGTGGTTTTACTGTTCCACAAATTCAAGCACAGCCGACAGATACGTTGTGTATAACTATCTGGATAACATTTGGTACTACGGCACAATGGACCGTACGGCATGGTTAGATTCGGGATTACGAGACTTTCCGTTAGCAGCGACTTACAATAACAACCTCGTGAATCAGGAAGAAGGCGTCGATAATAATGAGCTAGGGGACAGCACGGCTATCCATGCTTATGCCTCTACTGCTGAGTTCGATCTAGATGACGGACATCAATTCAATTTTATCTGGCGTGTACTTCCTGATATCACGTTCGACGGGTCTACAGCGGCTAATCCTAGTGCTGTTATGACCTTGTTACCCATGCAGAACTCTGGGTCAGGGTATAACTCTCCTGCCTCGGTAGGTGGGTCGAATGACGGTACGATTACGCGATCCGCTGTGCTACCGATAGAAAAGTTTACCGGACAGCTCAATACTCGGGTACGTGGGCGGCAGATGGTGATGAAGATCGAGTCTACCGAGTCCGGTGTGACATGGCAGTTAGGCTCCCCAAGGCTGGATATGCGACCTGATGGACGACGCTAATGGCTGGAGACACCACCAAGTATGACGTTCCGTTCCGTGCCCCAGCACTACCCTATGCCCCACAGGTATACGATCAGGAGTCATTTGAGCAGTTTAATAACATACTTCGGATATACTTTAACCAGCTAGATAACGCTCTGAGAAACGCTATGGCGATCCAAGAACCTTACGAATTACAAGTAGCTAAAGGCCAGATTGCTGGCGCTTCTACGTTGTATAAGTTTGGTACTAACCCAGATGTTGATGGTACTGAAGAAACAGTATGGAGCACTGGTGGCGATTACCCGTGGCCTACCGCTGCGTTTACTGCGTTTGTTAGTAGCTCAAGCACCGCCGATGCGAGTGGTGGTACCGGAGCCAAGACGGTAACGGTGGAAGGGTTAGACGAAAACTACGCAGCCCAGACTGTTACTGTCAATATGAATGGGCAAACCCAAGTACAGCTTGGCGATGCTTCTGGTTGGCTGCGTATCAACCGCATATTTGTTGCTACTTCAGGATCAGGCGGCACTGCTGCAGGTACCATATACGTGGCTAATAGCGGCGTCACAAGTGGAGTACCGACCGGAATAACGTACGGACAGATTGTGCAGGGTGACAATCAGAGTCAGATGTCAGTGTACACGGTACCCGCAGGATTCACGTTATTCCTTGATGATGTTACGTTTACAGCAGCTATCGCTATTGCTAACAAGAACGTGACCGCTAAGTTTGTGACTAGAGACTTTGGCTCAAACACGTTTCGTACAAAGATCATTCAGACGGTACAAAGCAACCTGCTTGTACTACCTTTCAACTACCCGTTGGGCATTACCGAAAAATCAGATATAGAATGCCGAGCTAGTTCCGATACTACCAACGTAGTTGTCGGTGCCTCATTTGAGGGGGTGCTGATAGCAAACTGATATGAGCGAATTTTTTGGAAGAAGAACGCCCGGATTTGCTCCGGGGTATACCGATGTCCTTGACGGGCGGCAGACGTATGACCCTGATTTACTTACGGGTGATCGCTACATGAATGACACTAGCAGAGACACGCAAGACCTCATGTCTATGCTTAACTCTTATTTTGAATCCTTGAATGTAAGTAAGGCTGTAAGAGAAACAACCAACGCCTTTGTTTTGGGGCTTCAAGGTATGCAACGCAACCTAGTTGAGTTAGGTATGCGACAGGTGTTTGACCAACTTGAGGCAGGTGCCGATAACATAGATAACCCGCTTCGTGGGGGCTTCATAGGTGGACTAGGGCAGTTAGAGTCTTATGCGCCAGAGTTATATGAATTCTTTGACGATATTTTTGGTGATAACGACACGATATCTAATATAGAGTTTGGGTCAGCTTTTGGCATACCTGAAGAAAAATTACCTTTCACAGAAAGCACACTGTTAGAAGCCGTTAACAAACTACCTACAGAACTTACTGATGGCAACTCTTACGAGTTATCAGATGAAGACAAAACAGCATTATTAGGTAGTGATCCAACAGAAGTGGATTTAAACGATTACGTAGACGCCCGATATGTTACTGCCGCAGAAGCTGCAGACATATTTAAAGAACAAAATGGGTATAAGCCTAATAAAGAAGAACTTGACTTATTTAGAGGGCAACGAGATCAGGTTGCAACAGAACAACAAATAGCAGAGCACGTTGACCCACGCCAGTTAACATTAGCAGAACTAGAAGGTATCGCAGCCGAGCAAGGGTATAAATTAAATGTCGGTGATATTGAAGAACGTGTGGGGCAAGCAAGTGAAATTGATGATGATGACTACGAGCGTCGGTTAGGTGTAGATGCAGGTGTTTATTTTGACCAAAATGCAGTGACCAGCCAAGAACTAATCGATATGTCTAATGACCCAAATGTCGGGTATGTGTTCAGTCAAGAAGAACTTGAAGATTTAGTTGGCAATACTGATGAAGCAGCGTTAAAAGACGAATATGACCTGCTAGGTACATCCCGCGAAGAATTAGTACAAATAGCTCTTGATGAAGGCTATCGTATAGAAGATCTTACCGAAGAAGAAATAGAATCCCTTATCGGTAACGTAAAAGAATCAAAAGCGGTTGACCTCATTGACCCCCGTGCTACATCAGTAGTAGAGGTGCAAGAACTTGTTAAAAATCGAACTGGTGATGACATTTCGACTACAGCAGCTCAACAGATACTGACCACAATACGTGACGAGAATGATTTAGACTCTAATGTACCGATTAGCGAAAATCAGCTAAACACGCATGTAAGAGAAAACATAGAACTAAACATTGGTTATCAAATAGAACGGATGACCACGGCTGCACGCAATCTTATATTCGGGACTGGTCCCGGTGGTAAACCTAAGACAGTCCTTGAAATAATGGATGAGATCCTAGAGCAAAGAGCTGCTGGGCCAGCAGGTATGGGTGTCCCTATCAAAGTAACTTTTGACCCTACACGAGGTACATGGGCTGAACTTAAGATTCCCGTACCATTGCCCGTTAATGGCCCTCCTATTGAAATTCCATTGTTTGATACAGAGGGTAACTATGAAGGACCAGCTAGTGTAAGTGAATTATTAGTAGACCCTACATCAGGAGTTGTTACTCAAGTAGTAGACGGTGTAGAACAAACCATAGGTAGGATAAAAGATGGGGCACGCACCGCCGTTGAAATATTCGGTACTGCGGGGGAAGTTATACGAACAGTACCTATATTCAATACCGGAGAGGTAGACGAAAACGGGTTTTCAATATATCAGCCTACAGATTGGACAGAAGGGGAAGACTACAACCCTTGGGAATTAGACCCTGACAATGACGGCACTATAAACACACAGATGGATGCAAATGGTAACGAACTCACAGGTTTTGATCCAGAAACTGGGTTTCCTGTATACGAACAACTCGAAGATACCGATGATGAAGAAAGTAGGACAGAAAGTATCTACGATGTAGAACCGGGCGCTACAGATTCCGAAGCCGCAGAAGATTTTTACGGTAATTTTCCAGAGGGTACAGACTCTGAAGAAAGTAGTACCCCAAGCCCTTACGACGAAGATGCCGAAGCCGCAGAAGAGTTTTACGGTAATTTTCCAGATGCGCTAGAAGAACAGAAAGAAGCCATCCTCTCTACACTAAGTGAAGAACTAGATGCGTTGGGCATTGCCGTAGAAGATGTAGAAGCCATTCTAAATAACGTCGAAGCTACCTTAGAAGACGTAGCCACCACTGACGATCTTGATGCACTGCGTGACAATATTAATGAAGACCTAGAAGAGAGTCTTAGTGCGTTAGGGTTAGATATAGAAGAAGTAAATGACATTGTAGATGGTGTAGCTTCTGATCTTGATACCCTTAGTGAAGATGTAGCTGCTGTTGGTGAAGCGGTAGAAACAGTTAGTGACCAGTTAGGTCAACCTGCTGAATTTGATGCTGAAGGCAATATAGTATCGGGATCTACGGGGTTATACGCAGAGATAGATGCTCTAGTAGCAGAAGGTGCTAGTCGTGCAGAGGCTGTAGATCTGGTTCTATCGGGTTTAGCTACCGAATTAAATACCACTAAAACTGATATTCTTGAACAACTTGGTACTACCGAAGATAACCTTTCTACTGAAATACAGGCTGTTGGTGAAGCAGTAGAAACTGTTAGCGGTCAGGTCGAAGACCTCGATAAAGAACTAAATGATCGCATAGACGCGTTAGTAGACCAAGGTGCTACAGAATACGAAGCCTTATCAGGCGCTATATCTAGCCTAGCCTCAGACCTTGACATCTCAGAAGAAAACATACTAAGTGCGATAGCGACGAGTGATAGTGACATCAAAGCACTTATTGGCACCCCTGCTATAGAAGACGACCCTAATACAGACGAAGATGAAAGTGCCCCTGCTACTGGAATATATGCTGAATTTGGACCCTTAGCTACTAGAGAAGATGTAGAGGCTGTTGGTACGAGTGTAGCGGAACTTAGCGAGCTGGTTACATTTTATGCTAATCAAGGTTTTGAAAACGACGAAGCGTTATCTCTGGCTATATCTAATTTATCTGACCGTCTTGGTACTACGGAAGAAAACTTACTAACAAGTTTAGGTGAAACTGAAGATACCATACTGGATGCGGTAGAAGGTGTTAGTGCTCAGATTGACGAAACAAATGTCAACATAGCTAACCTCAACGAACTTATTACACAGTATGAATTAGATGGTAAATCGCGTGACGAAGCTCTTAGCCTTGCGCTCGGTGACCTATCTACTGATCTTGGGGTTACTAAAGAAGAAATTTTAACCAATATTGGTGAAACTGAAGAAACCATACTTACACGTATTGCAGAGTCAGAAGACAACACTGACGAGTACCTTACCTATATTAGTAACATTATCGGTGTACCTACTTCTGAGATAACACAAGAAGATGTTGATGGTATTGTTGGGCTTCTGGGTGATGATGAAGCGATTACTGACATCAACAATGATATACGTCTGTATGACGCTAACTTTGATGGTGTTATCAACGATGTTGACATTGGGTTATTGCAAGGGTTCGTTGACGCAGGGGTAGAGGGTGTCGGTGAAATCCCTGCTACAGGACTTTATTCAGATGCAGCACGCAGGCAGTTTGAGTTACAAGGTTACATAGATGATTCAGCGGAAGTAACACAAGGGTTAATCAGTCAAGAAGGTAAGGACACACGCCAACTTGTAGGTCAGACCGCTTTATTTAACGCTATGATGAGTGCAGGTGACGCTGGTGGACGCAGGGTAGATGTATCGACGCCTGACCCAGCAAGAATCAACTACATATACGATTTTTCAGATGTATTTGCTACACCCCAACAAAAAGGGTTATTCCCGTCACCTTATGGTGGCCCCCAACGCGCTCAACAGCAGCAAATAGCGCAGAAAAGGGGTATTATGTCAGGCCCATTGCAGATCGGGGGTATGGCGCAAGGGGGTAAAGTAGACTATGATTTTACCGATGAAATCATGCAGATAATGTCTTATGGAGACAACCAATGAGTTTGTTTGATTACTACACTGACGCACTCGCCATAATGAGTGAGAATGCTGATCCCGACACGTTAGGGGGCCTAGCTGCGTTACCTGAAGCACAGTTAATGTTTGGTAATACCTTTACTACAGATACCTCTACGGGTGGTGTAGTTACTGATACGGAAGGCAACACGACTTTTGGCATACCCAATTATTCTTTCGTGCGGGGCCGTGTCCCCGGAACCTATGACCCAGAGCGTCGTCCCGGCAGTCGAGGGCAACGGTATTTTACCGACTATGCGTACACCCCGCGTGGTTCAGAAGCAGGTGCACAACAAGCATTTGCAGCACAAGCAGCACAACTACAAGGTGCTAATGCTGGTAATATGATGCCTTACCCCGGCCCTGTTACACCTCCTGATCCTACGGGTATGGCAATGGCTGTCGATGGTAGTGGCCCCGCTTCAGGCGTAATCAACACTAACCCAGTACCCCAACAGCAAGGGCTTTCTAATTTTACATCCCAGTACAAGTACGGTGGTATAGCTGCCCTAAATGGAGGTGGTGCCGCCTCTGCGTACAACAGGCGATATAATGGCTATTCTGCTGGTGGAAAACCTGCCAATCCGGGGTATTACCTAGGGGGCAGTACCGATGGTATGGCCGATAAGATCCCTGCCCGTATCGATAACCAGCAAGAAGCACGTTTGAGTGATGGTGAGTTTGTTGTCCCTGCTGATGTAGTAAGTCATCTAGGTAACGGTAACTCTAATGCGGGTGCTAAGAATTTATACAGCATGATGGATAGGGTACGCAAAGCACGTACCGGTAATACGAAACAGGGTACCGAGATTAACCCTAACAAATTTATACCAAGTAGGTAACGATTATGGCCGCAGGTGACCCAACTTCAGAAACAAGTTCATTAGCACCGTATGCAGCACCCTATGTAACTGAGATGCTTGGCAAGGGTCAGGCTCTTGCTAATCAGGGGTATCAGGCTTATACAGGGCCACTCACCGCTGGGCAGTCTGCTGGACAACAGGCAGCGTTTCAAGGTGTAGCAGGACTTGCAGTACCCACTCAACAGATGGGGGCTTTTCAACCGCAGCAGTTCACAGCGCAAGCGGCACAGGACTACATGAACCCATACCTTCAAGCTGCGTTAGATCCGCAAATTGAAGAAGCACGACGGCAGGCGCAGATTACTCGCCTAGGTGACGCTAACAGGTTAACCCAAGCGGGTGCCTTTGGTGGGTCACGTCAAGCTATTATGGAGTCTGAACTCAACCGTAACTTAGGGCAAAACCTAGCGGCTATTACGGGGCAGGGTTATCAGGATGCTTACACCCAAGCTATGAACCAATTTAACGTCGAGCAACAACGACAACAGACAGCGCAAGATGCCGCAAATCGGTACGGGCTAGAGGCATTAGCCTCACAAGCTAACCTTGGTGCCCAAGAACGCGCCATTGAACAGGAAGGTATAACCGCAGACCTAGCGCAGTTTGAAGAAGAACGTGACTTCCCGTACAAACAAGTACAGTATCAACAGTCGTTGCTGCAAGGGTTGCCTATCGGCGCACAGCAGTATAGCTACCAAGAACCCAGTGCATTAAGCGAGTTTATAAGTGGTGCTGGCGGTATTCTTGATCTGTTTAGAGGGTGGGGGGACAAACCATGAATCCAATGGGTGGTATTGACCAACAAATTACTCAACGCGCTGCTAGGATGAAGAATGACCCTAACGCGTTAATGCAACAGTATGGGCAGAGTAAAAACATCCTTGACTTGATTGCAGCCCAACGTGCCGCAGAGAAAGTACAGAAGGAAAAACAACTTGCTGCGTTGCAGATGCAGGGTAACCCACCGACTGTAGCTGACCAGTTAGAGCAGACGATTATTGCTGCCGAAAAAGAAAAGATGGCACCTGACCTAGCGGGTATGAAGAACTTACGTGACCGCACTAAAGGCGTAGCTGGCGTACTTGCACAGAAGCAACAGCAGCAACAGAAACGTATGCAGCAGATGGGGCAACAGCCACAGCGTCCTCAACAGCAACCACAGCAACAACGTCCACAGGGACAACCCACGATGGCTGCAACGGGTGGGAGTATTGTAGGTCTTGCGGAAGGAGGTGAACCAACATCGACATCAAGGCCAAGTTGGATGATAACGCCAGAGGAACGTATAGTATCGGATGGTAGGTTACTTGCGGAAGGCCAAATAACCAAAAAAGAAGCTATGTTACGTGCAGCACGGCAGTTTGGTAGCGCGGAAACCGTAGAAGAACTAGATGCTTTAAAATGGGCATGGTACAACAACGTAGGGCAAGACTTGTTACGTGCATATGGGCAAACTACGGACGGTTCAGAAGAAGCTAAACTTCTACGAGGCGCTGTTGATGACGAAGCCAAACAGATCATGCAGAAAGTAGATAGTTTTAAATTTGGAGATGATTCGGCAGAGTTTTACAATTTTGGTAGGTCTAAACCCAAAATGGCTGGTGGTGGTTTATTATCTCAACGTGCACCGAATCTAGAGCGTATGTACAACGGTGGGATTGTTGGGTACAACGTTGGTGGCAGGGTGCAGGCGTTAATTGATGAGTATCGCAAAAATACGGCTGGAGCTAGAAATCTAAGTGATGAAGAGATATTAGCGCAGATAAAAACAGCGAGGCCCACTAATGTCGAGGAATACCGTAAGAAAGTATACGGTTCTAGTGATAAAAGTGACGCGCAAATACAGCAAGCTATTGATGAGTCTTTTTCAGGGAAGTTAAAAACTGCTGAAAGTCTTGATGCGGCTACTCGCCAAAGAGAAGAAGGCATTGAAGCTAGGCTATTGGGGGAACCTACCAAAGTTGAACGTGCCCGTGCCGCTGCACCAGTACGTCAACCTATACTTGATCCTATGGCGGGTATGGTTTCGGATACTGTTACAGCAGAACCTTTAGAATCCACCTTACCCCTTGCGACCGAGAAAATTACGCAGGAAGAAGTAGTTACTGCCGCCGCTAGAGAACCCGATGTAGCCGCTGCCGCTGTCGAAGAAGTAGAAGCCCCGTTATCGGTACAAGAACAGATGGACGCTGCGTTAGCTCAACAAGAACCAGTACGCCCAGAAGGTATGATGTTCGATCCTGAAGTTATGCAAGCTGGTAGACAACAAGCTACTGATAAAGCAGCGAAAGAACAGTTTGGTAGAAATGCAGCGTCGCTAGGCTTGGGCGGTATGTCTATTAAACCACTAGAGAAAATGACACAAGCTCCAGAACTGTTGCGTCGTAGACCTAATACCCCGTTAACACTAGAACAAGAGTATGAAGCGTTACAAAGAAAACAACTTGCAGATCTTAAAAAAGATGAAACAGGTTTAACAGATACCCGCAGTAATACCAGAAGATTGCTCGACCGTCTTACTGACGCCGCTATTAATGCGTCTAAAAGACCTGCCGCTACTAGTAATAGGGGCGCACTTGCCAGCTTTGGGTTAGGTATCAGTGAGGCTGTAAGAGCTGAAGAAAAAGAACGTAAAGAAGGTTTGGCTGGTATTAGAGAACGTCGCAACGCTTTGTTAAAAGCAAGAGAAGACAGAGAGTTAGCTAAAGCCCAAATATCACAAGGGCAGCAGCGAGTAGACACTCTAGGTAAACAATTAGAACAAGATCAAGCGCAGTTTGAGCAAAGGATAGAGGCCCAAAGCGACCAATTCAAACAGACCATGCGGTTGAAGACTGATGAACTTGCTAGTACAAGTGCGTTGAATATCATCAAAGCGCAGAGCAAATCAGACTATGACACCGCAATGTTAGCTGTAAGAACAGCAGAGGCAAATGCTCAAGCAGCTTTTAATGCGTCGAGGGTTGAGCAAGGCAGTCAAGAACTTAGACTCAACGCGGCAAATGCTGTTAGTAAATATAATGCCAAGTTAGAAGAAGTACAGCGAGAAGCTATAGATGCGTTATCATTTAACCCGCAGTTTAAAGGCAACCCTGAAGCATTAAAAGCAGCAGAAAAGGAAATAAGACTAGAGTTCACTAAGTTGAAAAACGCTAAAAAAACTGAGTTTGCCGCTTTGGGTTCTGGATCGAGTGGGTTGAGTGAATCGTCTGAGGCGGCATTGGCTAGTCTAGGTATATAGAACTATGAATGCTTTAGCCCGCTTAGAGAAAGGCATACAGAAAGCCATAGAGGTAGGTGATGAAGATGCCTTACGTATTCTCGGCACAGAAGCACGTAGGTTACAAGGGTTAGCAGCTACCACAACGGAAGATACAACTGACGATGAACTAGCGGAGACAAGAGAAGCATTAGCCGCTGCGTTAGCGCAACAAGAATACGAAGATACCACTGCGTTAGGTCGTGGTTTATCCCGTGGTGTTGATGTTGCTGGTCGTGGTTTTGGGTCTGCCCTTGAAGGTCTTGGCGGGGTGCTTGGGTTAGAAGGAGTAGAAGAGTTCGGCGCTGAAATGATTGCCGAGAACGAAGCCCAACTAGCCGAACAGGAAGCGATGGCTACGCGTTTAAAAGACGTAGAAGGCGTTGGTACTGGGTTAGATTACTTCCTTGAAACCCTTGGTGAAACTGCGCCACAGACTGGCCTTAGCTTAGGTGCTGGTGCTGCGGCTGGTGCTGCGGCTGGTACAGCGTTCGGCCCTGCCGGTACTATTATTGGTGGTCTTGCTGGCGCTGCCTTGTCACAAATACCGTTCTTCTACGGTAATAACCGTGAAGCCCAGAAGGAAGCTATACAGCAGGGACTTCGCGTCGAGATGAGCGAAAGTGCTGCATTCCTAAACTCGTTACCACAAGCTGCCCTAGATGCCTTCGCTGAACGGTTGATGGTAGGTCGGCTATTACCCACACAAAAAGCCATTCGTGCAGGTGGACTATTTACTCGCGTTGCTAAGGGTACTGGTACTGGTGCCGCTGTCGAGGTACCTACTGAACTCGGACAAACATTAATCGAACGTGCACAAGCTGGACTAGAGCTTGACAGCGAAGAAGCCGTAGACGGATACATTGAAACAGCCGTTGCCGCTGGTCTGATTGGTGGCACGTTGGGTGGCGGTGCCGCAGGTATTAGCAGAGACTCGCGCATTGCAGAGAAAGGCCCAAGGGAGTTACCCGCCCAGATTGAAGAACAAGGCGACCTGTTTGATGACGATGCAGAGACCGCCATACTTAGTGAAGAGGAACTTGCTGCATTACCTGAAAGCGCACGACCTGCCCCTGCGGAAGAAGTAGCGGTAGAAGAGACTGTAGAATCGGTAGATGTACCTACGTTGTTAGATAGCGGTAAGCCTGAAGAAGAATACACAGACGTAGAGATAGAAGCTGTCAGACAGTATGTGTATGGTACGAAAACCCCCGTAGAAGGTGAGCTGTTTGCTACAGACCCAGAGCAGTTAAGTTTTGAAGGTATAGGCCCAGCAGGGGTAGCTCTATCCCCAGAACAAGAAACCAGACTTGAAGCAGTGCGTACAGCGGCAGCACGTTCAGGTGCCAGTGAACCTGCCCCAGAACCGAAGATACTCACCAAAGAATTTTTAGATACGCTAGGCGTTAGCCCAAAAGCTGCTATACGTAAAAGTGTTACTGATAAAGATATCAATGACCCGGAAGTTCGGAAGAAGTTAGCAAAGTTTGTTGATGACCCAAAGATAGGGGTAAAGGCTAGGAATAACCTAGTCAAAGAGCTAGAGGGTGTGTCACCAGATCAATTAAGCCTGTTCGGTCAGAAACGCCAACCTGCGCCACCTACTACCTCAACGGATACGGCTGAGTCTGATGTAGCGGTAGAACCTGAAGTAGCGGTAGAACCTGAAGTAGCGGTAGAACCTGAAGTAGCGGTAGAACCTGAAGTAGCGGTAGAACCTGAAATAGCGGTAGAACCTGAAGTAGCGGTAGAACCTGAAGTAGCGGTAGAACCTGAAGTAGCTGTTGATGATGTAGCTGTTGACGAAACAGTAGACGAACCTGAAATAGCGGTAGAACCTGAAGTAGCGGTAGAACCTGAAGTAGCGGTAGAACCTGAAGTAGTGCCCTCTGCTGCACCAACGATAGAACTAGACCCAGCCGCTACATCCGGTGCTAACTATCCACTCAATCCCAAATTCGAGTTTAAACCATACGCTGTAATTACACCGGGTAAACCCACTAGGTTCTATACTGTAAAGAAAACAGCAGAAAGAAAAGGGCAGGAAGAAGGCAGCACGTTAGTAGCAACTGCTGATCTAGATGAAGAACAGACGGACACACTAAAAAACTTTCAGTTTGCACAAGAAGCGTTTGCTGCTTTTGAGGCAAAGCAAAAACCTACTGAAGAAAAACCCGAAACGTTAGAGTTCAACCCCAAAGATGTTAGCTGGGCTAGACTCGCAGGTTTTGACCCTATTTGGGGCAACAAAGAAATTGCGCTACGGATAGGCTATGACCAAAAAACGAACGAAGTTCTTTATATACCTATAAAACAACAAGACGGTACGGTAGCACGTTTTAGTGGGAACCCACGAGATGTCTCAAGACCAGTATTTTGGCGTAAAGTATTTAGTGAAGCGGAGCTTACGGAGTTAAGAGAAGCGAAAAGAAAAGCCGTTGCTATAGACGAAGCAGCGCACAAGCGCAATCCTGACGGGCCTTTTAAACAAGGTGCCAAAATAGCATTCTCTCCTAACCTCTCCAAAGAAATTGCAAACACTGCACAACAGTTCATAGAGATGTTGGGTATTAAAGATCGTGTGTACATAACAAATTTTGAGGACGCCTCTAACCCTGAAATAGCTAAAGACAACAATTTATACGGCCCATTTGCGCGTATAGCTGGGGCGGAAAATTCAACAGAAAGTACTGACGGTTATACACAAAAACTACCTAATGGTGACCATGTAATTATTTTGCGACCTCTCACGCGTGCATCAGAGAATATAGAAATGTTAGCGCATGAGATAGGACACGTATTCGAGAGGACTGAGTACCAAAACGCCACCAAACAAGAAAAAGAAGCCATAGAAGCTGAATACCAAAAATGGCGAGCTAAAGCAGAAGCAGGTACTGTAGGTGAGCTTTTGGACTCGTTGCGTGCGCGTACCTCAGCTAAAATGACTAAGAGTGTAAATAGAAATATACTAGACCGTCCAGTACAAGAAACGTTCAAACCTAATGCTTATTGGCTCAGTTCAGGTGAATGGTTTGCCGACCAAGTATCTCGTTGGGCTGTAACCTCCGAAAAGCCCTTAACTATTGTTGATAAGTTCTTTGCACGCGTTGCTGCGGGTATGCGTAGGTTATACCAAAGTCTAGCGGGTAAAGTTGGTCTGCCTAGTACGGCCTTCAAAGACTTCTTGGATAGTCGTGCAGTTACACCTGACCCACTAAACATACCGTTCCCTGAAGCAGTGAGTAAACCCAGACCCAGACCCGAGCCTAAAGCTAAAGTCAAAGCTCGCACTAAGAAAACAACGGTAGCGGGTGGTGCAGGGGTGCGTGGCAACCTAGCGCCCAAGCCTACAAAAGATAAGCCTAAAAAAGGACTAGCCAAAAGAGCGAAGACTGCCGCCGCTAAAGAAAGGGCTGCGGTTAAGGGTAAAGAAGATCCAACCCTTGCAGAAGCTGAACTAGAAGCAAAACGTAAAGCGAAAGAAGCGGAACTGCAAGAAATAGAAGCAGAGTTAATAGCGTCTGGTCAATACGTCGTAGAGACAGACAAAGATAGAGCGGGAATACGGCAAGTAGCCCTACGAAAACAAAGAGAAAGACGTTTCGATAAAAGTGCTTTTAATATACAGACGCAGTTCGATCCTGACCTAGATGCGAAGCTCGATAGCAACACCTTAAAGAATATTAGAGAAGGTAACCTGAAAGGTGTCTTGACGGCCTTAGCGTACGCTACTGACAACCCGCGTGTAGCAAAAATTGCTTCTAAGTTAGTTAACTTCGTTGGGGATACCCGCGTTGTTATCGTACCTGCCAAACCTACGGACGAACTCGGTAAACGCTACCGTGCGGCACTAAACGATACTACAGAGGGGAAGAGTGCCCGTGGTGCATTTATATACAGTGACACAGATGCGGGTATAGATAATGTCATACTACTTGATGAAGCAACGGGATTATCTGCGGCTAATTTACTACATGAAATGACTCACGTAGCCACGATTCAAGAGCTACAAAAACCGTCTAGTCCTGTCACTAAGCAACTAACTAAATTGTACAACGACGTCAAACCATATTTGGATGGGTACTACGGATCAGAATCAGTAGAAGAGTTCGTTGCAGAAGTATTTGGTAACTACAAGTTCAGGCAGCATCTAGCTACTATCCGAGTGGATAACGATAAGACGACAGGGCTTATGGGTTTCTTAAATACCATTAAGAAGTTTATACGTCGCATAACAGGTATACCAAATGACGCAGCGGGTACCGCAGATCGGCTTATAGAAGACATACTAGCGCCCTACGAGGGAGTACGTGGTTCAGGTATCTTGTACAACTCTTCAGTCGTAGGTAAGGCCAAAGACGCATTTGAAAACATGTATGAGAGTGTACCTACGTTCAAAGAAGTTGGTGAACGAGGTATCGTCAAGAGTCTACTTGCTCCTGTCCCGGAGAGCGCCAAGAAGTTTAGCCTTGGTTTATTAGACTTAAACGCTATCACTAAAATAGCCGAAGGTAAGCTGGACAATGTAAAAGAGTTACTACGCGTTGTACGTGAGCAGAGCGGTGCAATAAACAAGTTCAACACAGGTGTAGAAGCTCTTACGAAGCGCACTGCTGCATGGGCAGGTCAGAATGTAGAGAAGATGCAAGAGTTGAGCAGGATACTGACTCGCAGTACCTACTTACAGTTAGATCCTACACTTACGTTGCAGGAAGCTCAAAAGAAATACGGTAAAACAATTAACAAGGTGTGGGTACCCGACCCAGAACAGATAGCTGCATGGAAAGATCTTCGTGCTAGGTATAACAAGCTAGGGGAAGGGCAGAACTTCTATAAGGCATGGCGTAATCAGTACAAGGCTATGTACGACCAAGTGCGTGAGTTGATCGACAACAGGTTAAGTGCTGACGTTAAAAACCCTGCGGATCGTAAGGTGTTGGTTAACAAACTGTACGAAAAGCTAACCTCGAACGGCGTCGTAGACCCATACTTCCCACTGATGCGTACGGGTAAATTTTGGTTGGAGTATAATGCAGTTGACCCAGACACAGGCAATATCGAATATTACGTAGAAGCGTTTGCTAATGCCCGAGAGCGTAAGGAAGCGATAAAGCAGGTAGAAAAACATTGGTCAAACCCAGACGCAAAGAACAAGGCGACCGTCGAGAAACTGTTAGCTGACACCGGTAAGACCAAAGCTGAAGCGATAAAAAGTATCAGCGGGGTAAACGCATTTGCCAGCCTAGAACAAGCTAACTTTAGAAAGAACGCCCCACCTACTTCGTTTGTCAACAACGTGCTTGATATCTTAGAGGCGGGGGGCATTGATTCCACAAACCCAATACAAGAACAGATCATGCGTTTGTTCTTAGATACGCTACCAGAACGTTCTTTCGCTAACTCGTTTAGACACAGAAAGAACCGACGTGGTGCTATGGGTGACGTAACGCCTACCGAACGACAGATACCAAACCACGATATTATTTTTGGCTTACGTAACCGTGCACTCAATCTAGGGCAACAGTTGTCTAGAATAAAGTACGGCGCACAGATGCGAGCCTTAAAAGACGATTTTAATAAACAAGCAGCGGATATTAACAATAGAAAAGACATATCTGATGAAGATAAGAAGGTAGCAATACTGTTAGCCAATGAGCTTAGTGACCGCGCAGCTTGGGCAGCTAGTCCTATGGTGCAGCCTTGGGCACGCCTTGCTACTAGTTTCGGTTTCAACATGACGTTAGGTCTGAACATATCTTCTGCGCTGGTCAACTTGTCGCAGATACCGATGGTAGTCGTGCCTTATCTAGGTGCTCAGTATGGATACGGCAATACAGCTAAAGCCTTACAAGAAGCTACAAAGATCTTTATGGGTAGTGGCAACAAACGTAAAGTCGAGGTAATGGGGCCAGACGGTAAGACCAAAGAAGAGATCACCGCTGCACAGTCACTAGACAATTACGACTTTGACGGTATGGATAAGAATAACCCGTTGCGAAGATTTGCAATACTATCCAAGCTGGCAGATGACTTAGGGCAGTTAAACCGTTCGATTGCTTACGATATCGCAGATGTTGATTCGATAGACAACCCGATGGCTAAAGTTAACTCTATAACAGGGTTTATATTCCACCACGGAGAACGCGCTAACCGACAGGTCGCTATGATAATGGCGTACGATTTGGCGCTCCAGAAGAAACTCAAAGACAAAGGGTTAAAACCTAATCAGTGGGAGCAGTTAGGCGAGACAGAACTGAATGACATTGCACTTGATGCGCTGAACGTTACTGAAATGACTAACGGTGGTATTGCTGCTGCGGCAGCGCCACGTATCGCACAAGACGGTATCGGTAAGGTAGCGTTCCTATTCAAGCGGTACGGATCAGCTATGTACTTCATGCTGTATGACCTCATTGATACTTCGTTCACAGGAAATGAAAAGGCTCGCAAGATTGCACGGAAGCAGCTTAGAGGAGTGTTTGGCGGTGCAGCGTTAGTCGCAGGGGCACAGGGGCTACCGTTCTTTGGTGTCGTTGCCATGATCTCTAACATGTTTAAGGAAGACGACGAAGAAGACTTTGAAACCTCTGTCCGTAAGTACATAGGCGAAGGGCCATACGGTGGTGCAGTCAACTATCTATTTGGTGTGGATGTAGCCAGCAGAATGGGTCTGTCTAACCTGATCTTCCGTGACAGGATGATAGAAAAAGACCAAAGCGTATTCTTCACCGCAGCGGAACAATTAGGTGGTCCTGTGTTAGGTTCTTTACTGCAGATGGAACGTGGAGCCAAACTTTGGGGTGAAGGTGAAATGTTGCGTGGTGTGGAAGCTGCCATGCCAGCCGCTATAAGAAATGGGTTCAAGAGTGTGCGGTTTGCTAACGAAGGCGCACGTACGCTACGTGGTGACCCCATCGTCGAAGACTTCCATGCAGGGCATGTTGCTGCACAGTTTATGGGTTTTGCACCAGCGGAGTATACGCGACAGCTACAACAAAACGCTTCGCTTAAAAAGATAGATCGTGCAACTAACGAGGAACGCACTAAGCTCTTACGTAAATACTATGTAGGTATGCGTAACAACAACGTATCCGCAGTACAACGTATCATGGAAGACATGGCAGATTTCAACGGCAGGCATCCAGAGCATGGCATAACACCTGATACTGTAAAACGCTCTATGGCGCAACACATGCGGACTACCGCTAAGATGCACTACGGCGTTACGTTAAGCCCAAGGTTACGTAGTAAGTTGCAGGGTCTTGGAGATGATTGGGATGACTCGCCAACCTTCGCCAGTGACTTTGGGTTGTAGCCTAGTCGCTCATATGACTCTGCTCTTTGTCGATGATCTGCAGGGTGCTTAACACTATCTGATCGTCTGCTGGGTCTAACACGTTACTGTCACGTAATTTAACCAGCGTCATCCACGCTACTAGTAGTTCTGTTTTAGTTGGTTCCATAGGTGCTCCTTGGTGTAGGAGTCAAGATACCCCCTCCGAAGAGGGGGATGCTCGAAGAGCAGGAGATTGACAGAACGCTATGCGAGAAGGAGGACGAACTGTCTGCGTCAATATATCACAGAAGACGCCAAACACGAACCCCCCATCTACCGCTAACTGCCCCTACCCGTGTCTCGATATCCCAACCCCGCTTTTGCGTTATATGTCTTACCTGACTTACCGCCTTGTTAGTGTTTATGCAGGGGATAAATATAGACATACCCACCTGCAATTCATCCCACTTGACTACGACCCGTACCCCATCGGGATATAGATCATACGTCCTCAGAACTCCCTTCCTCATCTGCATCCTCAGTAAGCTGGACTACAATAACGTCCTGCCCTTTAGTCTGGAAGGGCGTGCCTCTACCGAGCCTTACCTTATCTCGCTTTGCGCCCAAGTTTTTTACAAGATCGTTGACGAAAGCCCCGTAGTTTATCTGCTGTTGACCGCACCATACCCGAAACGGTTTCGGTATAAGATACAATTTCCTAACGTCGGGTTCGTATCGAGCGACCAATTTATTTCGTGGTAACGCATCTGGCATAATTATGGAGTCCATAGCCTCACCGCTCTGTTTCCGTAGATCACTAGTGCTTTTTATCCTTAAGATGTTATCGTAATGCTCATTGATGTATTCGTTTAGTGTTTGCTCTAGCGATACCGCCATATCTCCAGACCGACGTTTGTTATCTTTAAGCGTAGCTACGGACCATTTTGTAATAGCGCCTATGTCGAAGTTTATTAAGCCTATGTGTTTAGCAAGTATACCTCCACTAATAGCCGCCGTAGATCCCGCTGACCAAAAACGGTTTTCTGAAGCCAACTCAGCCTCCGCGTCGATCTGCACCTGCACCTCTCTCACAATCTGCTCTGATTGCGTTGGATTTTCCATAATGTATTTAACTATAAGAGGTCCAGCGTGCCCGTAACATTGCTCCAGCTTTGCACTAAAAGCATCCGTCTCTGCTTTAGTGTCAGGACTGTTGAATATCTTATCTACACGTACTTCAAGTATCCGCTGCGCTTCCGCACTTGGATTAGCCTTACGTAAACTAATACGTTCTATGGCGCTGGTGTTTCCCGTAGTAATCGCAAGAAGGCTCCAAGGTTCACCTCTAAGACGCTCTGTGTTACTACCGCTCACCATACGTGCTCTTTGTCTGCCTGAAGTGAATTGGTACGCTAACGTGCTTAAGTCTTCTGGGCTAGTGTTCGTCATCTCATCTATAAACAACGGCAAATTATGTAGTATCTCTGAACGTAACATCTTACTGGCATGTGTATCTTGCTCATCTAACACTAAGGCTTTAGGGTTGCCCCAAATAGTTGCTGCGGCAAGCATTGCGGTGGTCTTACCAAGCCCAGAATCTTTACTATATAAGTGCATAGCAGAGCACGCTATGTTGCCCATGAATTGCATTAGTATCGACCCAAATCCAGCACAGATAACGTATTGATGTAGTTCAAATCCGGGCCTGTTATAGAACTCCATTAACTCCTTCCACTCCTCAAGGGTACCTTTGGGTTCAAATGCAGGGAATAATCCCGCTGTCTGTACCGAAGGTGGATTGAAAGTAGAGCTACCATCTTTGTGTAATACTTGATTACCCAAAACAAACGCGTCTACCCCGTCTCCTACCCATCCAAATTGTCTATGTGCATTATCTGCCATTGTTGTCTCCTGTAGTTGATTAATCCAAGTTAATATGTATTTCATAATGTCATCGACAAAGGGCACGGCTACCCCCCGCATCGCTAACTGTTTTCGAAGTTCATCTTTTGATGCCACCGCAGTAAGCGGTATCGTAAATTCTCGTACACCATCCTTGGGTAGGTGTAACCGTAGGACTATCTGCTCCCCGATTTCAGGGTCTATCACACGTTGCACTACATAAATATCGTTCCGGTATATCTCTTTTTCATCCTCGTTACCTTCCGAATCTTTGGTACGTACATATACGCCACCATTTGCGCCACGTAGATACGGGTGTGGATACTTAGGTATGGTATAGGTGTTTATAGGTTGGTTCGGTAGGTCTAATGCTGGCACCTGCACCACATTATCTTCTTCTGTAGCTTCTTTTATCAGCTTGCCGATATATAATGGCGACCTGTACTTACCACGGTTAGGACATGCCCTACACACGTCAGGGTTCGTCTCCTCAAACTTGTAGCAGGTATATCGTTTGTCTGACGTTAGGTTATCCCACTTCGCATCTGTCTCTTGAGGGTCATACCCGTCATACCCTTTCGATATGGCATGTGCCCGTTCACGGTTACCGTCACTGCACGCTTTAAGCACCGATAACATACCGCGCCATATAGGTTCCGAAACGTTATTAGGTTCTTTCAACGCGTTGAATATTTGAGCGCAACCCTTACCGTCTTTAGAACGTTCTATGATCCGTTTAAACCTAAACTCCTGATTTTCCAAGGCGGCGTGCAACATCGCGTCCGCGCCTTCTATCCTCTTTGTAGGAACTGGTATCATGTCAGCGCCAAGCAGAAGAGAAAAGGCATCGAAATCAACCAACGCCGAATCTGTTGACCCTATAAAATCTTCTTGTACCGGTACGTCAGGTTTATAATTGTGTGTTCTCGGTACTCGAAGTACCCGTGCAGCGTCCGCCGTTACTGCTGGGTCAGCAAGAAACTTGTTACTGGCACATAAGGACTTTAGCCGCTCTGCTACTGGGAGCCAGTCATCCAAGCATACAGACTCTTTAAGTATCCAGTAGACATGTACGCCGCGACCAGAATTAATCATTAGGGGACGAGGTAGGGAGTTAGACTTACAGAAGTCTTTAAGCGCGTCTAAGGCGGCTTTTTGGTTAGTAAACTCTTTGGAAGGACCACAATCTAGATCTAGGAAAAAAGTCTTTACGTATTTAACGTTATCGACCTTGCGTGACTTATCTTCCCTGAAAGTAGATAGTGCGAAATATACATTGTACCCTTGGGTATCTAGGTCGGTTGCGGTAGTGACCAGATCATCGACAGAGGTAAAAAACTTTTGTACCCGCCGCTCCGTCGCCGTATTAGATGCAAAAATACAATAGAGTCCGTCATTCGCTAGGGCGTCTTGTAAAAATTTTGTTGTATCCATAGCTATCTCAGAACCGAAAGTTACCACGGCAGGGGTAGATATCCACCCTTTTCGGTAATCCTAGCCGTGGTATAAGTTAGAAGTATTGGGTACCTTCATGTACATACCCAAGAAAGTTGAAGTTAGTCGTCCCAACCCTCAACAAGCGCACTAAGATCTGCTTCTTCTTTCGGTGCGGCTGACTTCTGCTTAACTACTTTCTTCTTTGGTTCTTCAACCGGTGCCTCGACTTCTTCCACCTCTACCTCTACAACGGCTACTGGAGCAGGCGTATCGGCAAACATGTCTTCTTCTTCTTTGTCGAGTGTAAATCCGTCTACTACATCGAACGGAGATTCCGTCTGTAGCGGCACGTACTTAGTGACCTGCACTCCCCTCAAGCGTAATGAAACTCCAGCATCTCGCATGTTATAGGGAAATAGCACTACCGCTACGTTGGCCGTACTGCCCGTGGTTAACATAAAGTTCTCAGGGCACGGCTTCTTCTTAGCATCGACTTGGCTCGGCTTAACAGTGGCTTCTTTACCGTACGCACCCTTCAACGTAGCCTTACCTATAAAGGAACCTTCTTCGTCTTTCTTGAAAGGCATTGGGATCTTTTCAGGCCACTTGGCTTCGCGTTTTTCTTTGTATACCGATGCCATAACCCCCATGAGTTCTTTGGCTTGCGCCTCAGTCATACGGAACTGCATCGAGTAGGCCGCGCCTTCATCGAACGGGTCGCAAGGTACACTGCGATTTTCCGTCGAATCAAAGCGGTAAGTTTTGTTGATACGAGGGTACAAGACTTCTACGTCTTTTATTAAGTAGTTCATTATTGTTTCTCCAAACATTTAGTCATCAAATGTAAAACCGTCAACCTCATCAAATGGCGAAACACTTTCATCCTCTACCGGCATTACGTTTAGCGTAATAGCCTTCATAGTATCTTCGTGGTTCATCATTTCTTTGGCGGTTTCTAGCTCCTGCTCTTCTAGAGGACGTATTGGCCTGAAGAAGAGTTTTGGTATATCGCTGTCAGAATCGAAATACAGCTTCGTTATGACGGCGATAAAAGGCGTCTCACGCGCCTCAAGGTACCGTGCGTAGGCACGGAAGGGCATGGCCCCATTTACTGCGTCACCAAAAATAGAAGTCGGGGGTAGTTGCAATTGGTAAACTGTTTCCAGATCACCTTTTACTAGGACAGCCAGCCGCTGCACAAACCTACATGCACGCCCGTTGCCCTTCCCAGAGCCTCTAATATTGTGTACACAATCTAAGCAACGTCCAGATTGTCGTTGTTCTTCTGGTACGTCTAAAGCGGGTATCTCAGTATTACTCGACCAACAAGTTGGACTAGCCACTTTATCGGCGTCGTACTGATCTTTGTAATATATCCTCGACATATACGCAACACCCACAATGACAACTTCAATGCTATCTCCATTATCGAAGGGTCCACCTGCAAATTTTCTGTCGCGTATACTGATTCGCTTAATACTATCTTCCATTAGTAATCTTCATCTGTGTCCAGTTCAGGGATCTCTATGGGACCATCTTCAGGGCTAACTTCTCCCCACGTAACAGAAGGCACGTCTTCGTCTACTTCGCTAAGAAGAGCTTTGGTAACTGCATCGAGGTCGTACCTGTACGTCTGGTTGATATGCAAGTAAGTATTTTTTGGGATACGTCCTTGCTTCATCCAGTTGCGGATTAGTCGCTCCGACACCATAAAATGCTGGGCAACTTCTTTGATTGAAACTAATCGGGGTGTCATTTCTTGTTCCTTCTAACGGCTATAGTGTATTCTGAATTCGCATTAAGCCCCTTCGGTAGTAGGTCAGGATTTTCTTCCAAGAACTGTCTCATGTGTTTCTGGTTTATCCTCTTATCTAGCAGTGCTGGTTCCCCATGCTCAATGATAAACTTGTGCATCTGGTCCCAGTCACTGGTCCAATAAGACTGCTTAACCGTCCTGTAAAACAGACCTTCGGAAGTCCTAACGCTATCTACTTCATGCTCTTTGCAGTGCTGTAACAAAGCGCCTTTAACCCTTTCTAGATCCGCTATCAGAGGAGCATCTTGGGCATCAAACGCGGCTTTTATTTCGGAACGTCGCTCACGAATCTTTATGTAAGTCTTTACCAACCTATCTAAAGATATGGATTCTCCGTTGCTCATTTCGATCTCCTTCACTTATCGAATGAACGACTATAATGGATAACTATGTACTACGCAAGTAAATCATTGTATAAATCAATCATTTTTGTATGAACGTTGATTTTATTGTCTAACATAGCATAAACACGTTTTTCTATTGCAGATCCTTGGAGCTGGACTACGGTACATTTGTGATCTTGACCCGATCTATGAACCCGTGCATTAGCTTGAGCGTACGTCTCTAAGGAACTGGTCGGCCCCCACCACACCACCGTATTCGCCGCTGTCAAGGTAACACCGTGTGCCGCCGCTTGGGGCTGTATGATTAGCACCCTAGGGTCTTCGGTCTTCTGGAACTCACTGAATATTCTGGTGCGGTTTGGTAACGACACGTCACCACGAATGACCGCTGTACTGATCCCGTCGCCCTCTAACTTATCTGTCAGTATGTCAATAACGTGTTTAAAGGGTACAAACACCAGCACCTTCTTGCTGGACTCGTCAATTACTTCACGCAAAACTTTGTACCGGTGTTTTATGTCGAACTCTAGCGTGTCACCATTATCGGTGTAGACTGCCCCACAAGATATTTGCAGTAGCTTATTCATGTTAACAGCTGCATTAGCGGCAGTTACCTGCTCCCCGGCAGCGTCCATTACCATCTTATCTCTTAACAACTTATAGTATTTGATCTGCTGTCTGGTAAGTTCGACTTCTCGTTTTACATATACCATAGGCGGCAGGTCTAGACATTCTTCTTTGGTGAAACGTATAGCAGGTTGTAATACTCTGAATACCGTATCAGTCGCATCTTCTTTAGGTACCCATCGAAAGTTACTCACCTTATACATAACTTGATCGCGGAACGATCCAGCGAATCTTGGTACAGCCGTAGGGTTAACAAGTCTAGCTAAACCATAGGCATCTACTGGACTCTGTGCGGCTGGTGTCCCTGTCATTAACCATAGCCACTTGTCAGGAGTCATTAGTGTGTTAAGCACTTTCCACCGTTTAGTCTGCACGTTCTTGTAGTGCGTAGCTTCATCAATAATGATTAGGTCGAATCCACCGTTAGCTATGGCGTCATGTACAATCTCAACGCCGTCGTAATTTATTATCACGTACTCAGCGTCACTCTCTATAATAGCCCTACGTTTTTTAGGTGCGCCATACGCTACAGCTACTTTACGGTGCATGGCAAAAGTAAATAAGTCGTTACGCCATGCGGAATCCATGATTGATAGAGGGCATACTATAAGGACTCTACGTATCCGACCTACATTTAAAAGGTAGTCCGACGCCCATATTGCACTGGCAGTTTTACCGGTACCTTGCTCGTTGAAGCAGAAGGCCCGTTTATTTAGGGTTAAGAACGAAGAAGTTGTTTTTTGGTGGTCAAACGGTTTGTACTTACCCGTCCATTTGTACTTACCCTCAATAGGTGAGGGTACTTTTATATTTAGGTTCTTTAGCACATGGGCTTCATCTATACCCCATTTGACTACTACTTCGTTATTAGGCAACTCTCTGCTTTTAGGGATAACCTGAGTTACTTTCTGGGGGTTACGCAGTCGCAAAAGCAACGCTTTGTTATCTATTATCTTCATGGTTTCTCCTGCTAAACAGCCCTGCTTCGTCCACAGATAGGGCTAGGTCTGCGATATAGGTATCAACACCTTTGGACTAACCTGATTTTTGTACTCTGCAACTGGAGGGTGCGTTGTACGTGGTTTAGAGACGCATCAGGCTCAACGTCTAGTAGGCTTCTTCTGTCTCGCAACAGGTGCTTTCTTCAGATTACGGCTACGGTTCTTACTTGAACTTTCTACCTTCACTCCGTCTTTGTTGCTACCACCTCTCGCCAGTGGTTTGTTATGGCTAACGTCCTTGCCTTCTCGCTTGTCCGCCTTGCCATTGTTATTCTCGTCTTTGCCTTTCTTGTCCATTGCACGTCGGGCACGTTGCCGCTCCATACGACGCTTGAACTCAGGGCTATCTACGGGTTTATTCTTTTGCTTCTTTCTGTCTGTTTTATTCCTGTAAGGCATTAACTCCTCCCATTATGTGGGCATTCCAACACCACGCAGTGTGCCTTGCACAACCCGCTAGGGTTAGGATTCCATGTGTTATTCTCAAGAGCTGACTCCATAGCAGCATAGTCACCGAGCCATTTACCCCATAGCTCACCCTGCCCAGCCAACTCATAGGTACCTTTAACTAGTTCGTTCGATACCACGAACATCAACCCACCACGTACTTCTTTTATGCGTGGGAAGTGTTTAAACGTAGCTAACGCCATCAGCTCAAGCTGACCTTTATCTGCGTACCGTGCGTTCTTGCCCGTCTTATAGTCTATTACCCAAGCGATTTCGGCGTCTTCGTCAAGTATGATCAGATCCGCAATACCACGAAACCACACGTCATCAGCAAAGAAATCACATGGGTCTAGGTTTTCCGTCAACCCTAATTTATATTCGCATAACTTCTTACCACGTTTACTGTTAAGAGAATCTAACGCCGCTTTAGCGTACTCAAACTTTGGTGGTAACGGTACGTTATCCCGTACGTATTCTTCTGCTGCCTCATGAAATGCCGTACCGTAGTACATCGCATCTGTCTCAGGCTCTGAGTAATCCTTGGCTATCTTTAAGTGGTAGAACTTCTTTGGGCATTGCTCAAACGCCTTTATCTTACTAAACGACCAAGGCGCTATACTCATTCAACTATCTTCCTCTAGTAGACACTGATCTACTTCTATTAACGCTTCTATAAGCACACCTATCTCGTCTTTACTAAACAAAATGGTGTCAGCCGTTGGTGGATCTTGCCCAAAATCTATCTGACGTAGAGCAACTGTAACTCCACCGCCCATCTTAGTTATAGCTATGGAGTTAACAATTAAGTCATTATCGTCCATAACAGGTAACTTGTTTTGGTATATTGTACGCTGCCGCCTACGCAGCTTATACCGTTCTTTATACTCTAAGAAGTTTATAACTTGGGTCATTCGCAATCTCCGTAGGATTTACCTACGCCCGACTCACAATCAATTGGTAACCCATCAGCCCAATTAGGTAACCACCGCATACAACCTTCTATATACGTTCTAGCTTCATCTAATTCTTCTTCGGGCACACAACATACAACTGAGTCATGTACTGTTAGAACAACCTTATACCTCTTAGCAATTTTTAACATCTGCTCCCCGATTATGCAACGGGCTACGGCTTGGCATACATTCTCTATTACCTTACCACCGTATATACGAGTTGGGCCTCGTCGGGTACGGTAAGTGTATTCCATCCCCTGCTCATTTAACTTACCTTGCAAACCATCATACCGCATGAGTAACCCTGAAGGTAAAACTATGGCGTTGTTGTCAGGGATTATCTCTATCACCCCTGAACGCCCTAGTTCAGTCTTATTCTTACTTGCCATATTCTCTAGTGTAAATGCGGCGTCGTGCCACAAAGTAGTGATACTAAAATTTGTTTCTCTGTAGATGTTGATTACGCGGCGGGCTTCATCCAGCTCCATATCAAACCCAAATGACTGTAACTGGTCCTTGAAGCGCACTGCTCCCATACCGTAACCGGCACCGAGTATGGTTGTTTTACCTACAAACCGCTGGTCTTTGGTTACATCTTCTTCTCGGTTGACGCCATATATTGACATCGCCATCTTCTTATACACATCGTCACCTACACGAAACGCCTCAGTGAGGTCATCTTGTCCAGCCAACCATGACAGTACGCGTGCTTCAATCTGGCTTGAGTCGCAGTCGATCAGTATATGCCCGTCAGGGGCGATCATACTTTTCTTTAATTTCTTACCGTTCGGGCCTCGACTAGGTAGGTTTTGCAGATTGATCTTGTCAGCGCCACCCCAACGTCCGGTATGCGCCGCATAATACTTTACAGGTACAGGTAACAACCCACGCTTTGCTATGTCGATAAACCGTTGCGTACGTGTCTCTTCAAGAGTGCTCTTGTTGCCAAGCCTAGCATTGACGAGCGCCTGTACCCGCACATCTTCATGTTCCAGCAGTGCCTTGAACGCTTCATCAGATTTGGCAAATGCGAATGTTTCTTTGCCTGTTGTGGGACTCTTCTTCATCGGAGGTATCACACCTACCCCCTCAAGTAATTCGGCGAACTTAGGGTTACTCATAAGGTCTTTCTTAACTACGCCTGCGTCTTCCAGTAACCTGTCTTTGATATCTTTGGTGTCTTCGAGGTGTTGTTCGAGCAGACCTAGATCAAGATCTAACATTGGTTCGATGAACATACGGAGGGTCAGATCTATAATCTTTAGTTCTTGTCGTGGAAACTGCTTACCCATACGACCAAACAATTTATATGTAAGCTCCACATCGTTAATGCAATAGTCGCCGTACCTTGATAATTCGTTTGTGTTAAAGTCTAAACGCTTCTTACCCAACGCATCTAAAACTTCGGTACCTTTAACTCCGAGTTTGTATCGTTCGGCCATTGCCTTGAGGCTTCCCCCAGCCTCCACCCCGTGTATAGCGCGGCCAATGCACAAAGTGTCAGCCCACACCCTAGGATGAATATCAAATAGCCAAGACAATATAGCACCATCAAACATGGTGTTATGAGCCAGTACCATAGAGTTTCCCCAATCAAACTCCGAAAAATATTCTTTAAGTTGTTCATGCGTGCCACTCGCCCATTCGGTACCTCCGTTGTTGACCTTTACACCAACACCTATAACCTCGAAACGTGGGTCACGTATGTAGGCTTCTGTTGTCATTTTACTCAGAGAAAACGTCTTATCATAGTACGTCTCGAAGTCTACTGTTATGAGATCCATAATATACCTAGTAATAAGTTAATAAATGGGGGCTTCGCACCCCCTCGGTGTCAGTTATACTTACGTTCTCGTCTGCTTTAACACACTGGAAAGTTCTGACCTATTCTCATTGCAGGTTAGCGATCTCACCGCCGCACGCGAAATACCCTGCACCATCAACCCAATTGTCGATATGGTTAGGGTTCTGCTTGATTCTCGCTACCTTGAGCAACGCCATCATCACTGCTACATCGTGAGCTTTGACGGGTGTGCCTAGGTGCACTGACCAATATTGAGCAATACGTGAAAAGTTATCCTCCGCATCGCCATGATCTGCTTGTCTGTCCTTGGTAATGTAGGCTTTCGCTACATCTAACAGGTTACCTCTTGTTGCCAACGGTTGAGGGGTTAGGTCGTTATGTTCCTCATAACTTGTTTGTACCTCTGCACTTACTCCAGTGGTCGGTACCAATACCGACGTTGTGTGTTCCTGTTGTGCACTGTTTTCCAGACTCGCTACCGACACTGATGCTCTTCGTTCCGCGTCTAATTCAACCAACGCCGCATGGCGTTCATCTTCCCTAGCCTGACTACGAACCAAGTATACCAATGCATCACTACACTTAGCTGCTTTTGCTACCCGTGACACTCTCCACTTCGGGTGCTTCGCCATTACCTCAAGTACCTTCTCTCTTTTACTCACATCCTTCTCCTAAAAATCGAACTCATATTGGTTCGGGTCATTAGACTTAGCCCCTAGTAGGAACATCACGTCAGTCCAGTTGCTCTCGTTTATCACGACGGCAACACCACCCACGGCAGCGATATCATCGAGATTCTTTTGCTGTAAAGCTGTTGGTGTGTTCTTCCCAGCCTTACATTCAATTCCAAAAAACTTACCGTTGTAGCACCCAACAATATCGGGAACGCCGCTCTTACCGTACCCACCCGTTGCGGGAAAGAAGTAGTAGGCACCGATCAATTTGAGCTGCTCGGTCACCTTACGTTTCACTTTGGCTTCTGGGGTCATGCGTTCTCCTTGGGAACTGGTATCATGTCATGCAGAAATTAAATGTTAGGGAGTTCCCTAACAATCTACTCATCCTCTATTTTTTGTTCGACCAATTTAAATAATCGATCAATGTTATTGCTGATGTCTTCAAGACTACGTGCCATGTTCTCCACAGCACGCACCAAGTTTTCAGTCTGTTCGTCGTTCATTGGTAGTCCTCATTGATAAACCCAAAATGTATTCTCGCTGATACGTTTACCTATACCTTCAACAGGCACGGTCGGTGGGTCAGTAGAAGTCATCATCAGTAGGGCAACCTTCTCTTGCATCCACTGCGGCAACTTCTCTAACCCACTATACGTGTCTTCTACGTCACTGTCAAGACAATACATTCCAATACATTGCACTCGCACACAATTTTTTCCATCGTCTACCATGACACGGTACATTGTGTCGTATCCGTCATCATTGGTTGACATAAAACACTCCGTCATTCATACGGATACCTACGCCTTCCACGTATTGATCTAGATCGCACATCATCAGCACTGACAACTTACCCGATAGAAACTCAGGCAACGTATCAGAAGTGTATCGTTTGGTGGGATCGGGGGATATCTTATACCGCCATGTATTGTGAGCTTCTGTCACTAGGTGCGTATCGAACACTTGCTCATCGTTGAGCATATAGGCACGGACGTAATACATGTTAATGTCCGTTGCTTGCAGGTTGTACTCGTCAACCTCACTTATAAAAGAAGTTACCTTACTGCCGAAATCGGCATCCACGAACTCATAACCACTACTGACCAGCGCACTCAACTCTGTGTATAACTGTTTGTGTCCTGTAACAGAGGACTGCGCTTCGTTAACTTTGTTCTTATTTGCGTAGTCATTCTGGGACACTTTATTAGCCACATCATACGCAAACAACTTAGCCAGTTCTTCTGGACGGTATGGTCGTAGGTGTGCCAGCGCATTCTTTATCGCACGCTTGGGGTTCGTGCTCATCAGCATGTTGTGTTGGAAATTGTAATCTGCATACTTATCGTTCGTGATGGTGTGAGAGTACACCCCGATAGTGTTGTGTATAGCTCCTCCCTCAAGGCGATAATCGCCGCATCCAACCCAACCCATCGCATATAGATCGCTTGGAAGATACACGTATACCTTTGTGCCGCTGTTCAAATCTCTGGCGAACTTGCACGTTGGTAACTTCTTCATGAGTCCTAACAAGAACTCCTCCCACCTGTCGTTGTCTTCACTGTCATCAAACAGACGTAGCTTCTGCACTTCCTTGATTTCTGGTGTTACTTCTAAACAACGCGCTTCTATCTCTGAAACTAACTTTCTTTTTATACCCATGTCGTCCTCCTACAGACTTAGTTAAACTGCTAATCCTACTGCTACTCCAACAATCCCATGATTCATTATCACGACCATATTGTTACAGGTCATGGGTAACGTATCTTCATGGGGGTGTGTTTGCGTACGGTGCTTGGTTGTTGTCACCGTAATCTTCTCGATGTTCTCATACCACGTACCGTTCTCCCAAATGAATAGCGGGAAGTGGTCACCATACGATGTCACGACGTACCGACCATACCGCCACTCTCCGTATAAGTTGTTACCGCGAAACTTCTCACGTTTCTGCACGTACTGCCGCGCTGTTACGTTAGTTATTCTCTTCATACCGAACCTTCTCCTTAGTTGATTAGCCTGTTCAGCGCCTTTTTTCTGTCGCTCATACCGCAACCGATCACGATCTGTCAGCATTATGCTCACTTTGTTTCTCCTTCCATCGTTTGATTAAGGCCGATACTGTTGAAGCGGATAGCCCCACTACCCTAGCGATATGCCTCGCACTCCACCCTCGGTTGAAACACCGATCAAAGATTGCTTCTTCTAATGCCTCACGGGTAGCGTACTTGCCACTACTCAGGGGTCTACCCTTCTTCATGGGTTTGGTTGATTGGGGGTGTCGCTCCATTTAGATATCTCCTTTCGTCCTCTTGTGCAGCTATTTCATTTTCTAAAATGTCCCAATTAGATTCGTAGGCAGCATCCCAGTTATCCCAATACCCATTTGCTATATCTTCGTTTGCCATGATGACAGCCATGCGGTTAATGCAGGGTTCGTGATTAAACGGTAAACATAATTGTTTCATCACTACTGCCTCCTATAGTTGGTTTGGGGGTGACGCTCCCCCATCGTATAGATTGTCTCAGTCATGTCCTTCCTCATAACTTGTTTCTGGCAATGTGCACAGTCTTACCACAGTCGGGCTTGGCCTGCTCGAAGTCGTAGATCGCCCACAGTATGGGACATGTCCACGTACCCCAGTCGTACACGTACCCATCGGTAAACACGACCACAGCTTGCGGGTTTATCTTGTGCTCGGTCATGTACTCGGACACACAACTCACATCGGTACCACCGCCACCCGCTGGCTTGGTGCTTTGCACTAGGGTATCGGTTTCGGCATGGTCGTATGTCTCATCGGCGCATACCTTGGTATCCCAATACAACAACCGGATGCGGTCAGGGTTCACGGTGTCACACACTGACTTGATCTCGGACAGGAACGTAGTCAACTCACGCTGACCGATAGACGCTGACGTATCAATGGCAATCACCAACTCACCCACCTGCTGACTGATACCGCTGGGCATGTACACACCGGATGATAGGAACTTGCGATTGGGTCGTGACCATGTTGAAAAGTCATTACCAGCACACGTCGTACTGATGAACTCACGCAGCACATCACGCCAATCGATCTGCGGTTTGAGTAACTCCTCAAGCGCACGGGCACCACCACTACCCAGCTTACCGGCAACAAGAACACCTTGACGTATTGCCTCCTCAACCTCACGTTCAAGGTCACCCTTCTCCTCCTCGCTCAACTGCTCGGCATCCTCCCAACCGTGATCGTCAAGACTGTCACCCACACCACGCCCATCATCACCTTCGGGTAGCGAGTCATAGATCTTGTGGAACACTTGGGCGCTGTCCATGTTGCGATACTGTGCGTCGAGCAATCCCACATCGGGCATCTTGATGAACCCTGTACCACCATCACCGTCAACCAACTGTATGTTGATCACGTAGTCACACGCAGCATTGGCTATCTGTGGATGTTTCTTGTAGAGATGTTTCCACGTAGTCAGGTGCTGGTACATCTTGTGATAACACTCGTGCAGTATCAGGAACCGCAACTCGGCATCGTTGAGACCATCGACAAACGCTCGGCCATACATTTCGTCACGCCCATTGGTACACGCGGTGGGGACGGTATCATCTACCGTCCGGTCACCAATCATCAGCACGCTGGATAAACCTACGTACTTGTCATGCGCCATGATAGACATGACGGCTTTTTGTAACCGCTGTTCGGCGGTCAACGCTTGGTTAAGTGCTAACATCTATCTTCCCCTAGTTCTGATAACAACTTATTGAGCGCGATATGGATACCTCTCACCTCCGCTTCCAGATCTGCTACCCGTGCTTCAAGTGACTTATCGCCATGACGCAACCTACTCCACCACCCTTGCCGCTTCATTAGTTGCTTGGGCTTTACCGTTGGTTTGTTAGGGACTTCCCTAACAGGTTTTGGTTTGGTAACAGGTTTTGGTTTGGTAACAGGTTTTGGTTTGAACAAATCCATCTGTGGGGGGAGCTTGGTTTGCTGACTTTTTATACCCTGCAGCTGGCCGGTCTGACGTAGGTTGTATGCTCGCATCTGCGCTGCCTTGGCGGTACGCCCTAATGCGAAACCTATATCATCATAAGAATCACCCCACTCGTACATATCTATCAATGTGGCGTCCTCTTCAGCAGTCCAAGAATCACTCTTGAGTCTCCTACTCCCATGTCCAGTACTGGCACGTAACTTACTCAATCTGCTCGATACCGCAAATTCGCTACGTCCTAACTTCTTCCGTATATAGGAATTGGTTTTGCCGTTCTGGTAATACCACAGTAACATTGCCTCTTCTTGCTCAGTCCAACTTTTGTTTTCTCGCTTGTCCATCTTCCTGCTCCTTACTTGTCTGCTGTAAACAGATAGTTGTTGTCCATCGCCCACTGCGTGAACTTACTGTTCTGCATGACGATAGCTTGTTTGGCGTACTTCTTACCGCGTACACCGTTAGCGAACACACCCTGCGCTTCCTTGGATAGGCGCAACATGTATGTCATCCACTGGTCAACCCAATCACGTTCGAGTGTTGATAACACCTTATACACAACCATCATCACTGCACCGGCACTGGTCGGCACTAGCGCACCGTTGGGATCGGCTTTGATTGAGTCGATAGATGGTAGCTGGTCAGACAATCGGGCAAACGCCATCAGGTCACCCGCCGCTGACCCGCCGATGGTACCAATCAGCAAAGACGTTAGTGTCTTGTCATTGAATTGGTCACGCACCTGCATCCAGTCACTGGCCGCTTCGAGCGAACGCGGAGTCACAAACGACGTACGGGTAGAACGCGGGTGGAATATGTAGTCGTTGTCCTCGGGATCTTGTACATCGCGGAAGTCGGCAAACGCTTTGTCGTTGTTGCGGCACCACCCCAATACAGTCGGGTCGATCTGGTTGTTGATACCCCACTCGATCCATTGTTCCCACGTTGGTTTGGTAGACTCGATCACCGTCAAGCGATTAAGTGCATGCGCTGGTAACAAGTCACCGACACCCTCCGCACCTAGGTTGGTTGTGGCAAACACAATGCTGTCAGGATGCAGGGTATAACTACCGATCTTACGTTCGAGCATCATGCGTAACAGCGCGAGCTTGACCGCTGGGTTGGCTTTACCGAACTCGTCAATCATTAGGATGATCGGCTTGTCATGGTGTGCGCCCAACTCTTCGTTGGTCAGGTACCGCACGAACCCACTACCGTCGTCCATGTGCATGATGTCAGGGATAGTCACATCGCCCAGATCTTTGGTGGTTGTGTCGAAGTAACACGGTATATGCTTGGTCAGTATCGCAGATATCATGTTGAGCAAAGACGTTTTACCCGTACCCATGTGACCTTGCACCATGATCGTACGTTGATGACCACCGGCAATGATTGCTTGGGCGATCTCGTCTAGGTTTACCGCATACAGATTGGCTGATGTTGCCATGTTATGTCCTCCTTCATTGGACTTTTGGTTGTGTTAGGGAACTCCCTAACAAGTTTTGGTGAAACACTTGGGTAATGGGCACGAAACGTACCGGTGCTTTCGTAAAAGCTGATGTCACTACCGTTTATTCCTATGCACTCGGTTGTACTTGGCGTACTCTCGCGTATCAATGTGCTTGAAAAAGTGCATCGTCTCGCTCGAATGCATATACATATAGTGCCACTTGTCCTCGTCCTCCATCCCGTTGCGGATGGCATCATCGAACGCATCTTTCGGGTGCAACACCGTGCGCCCATGCCTGAACCACAGTCGGTCTTCTGCTTCGCTATATCTCATCTCACTTCTCCCTACAGGTGTGTTTTACAAGTCAATAGTCGGTAGGTTACTGATAACGTCTTCTACCACCGCTTTGGTTTCGGCGCGGAGGTGGCTGTCCTCACGCAATACCTCGGGTGATAGTGGCATCCTACCCACGCCACGGAACTGCTCTTCGAGCTTAGCGCGTATCGCTTCCATCTGGGTATCACCAGTCAGGTTGCACATCTTGAGCATGTCGATCATGTCAAGCACACCGTCGAACGTGCTGGTGGCTAACTTCTTTTGTCTAGGTTTACCGTTCTTGCGTATACCCACGTCGGCATCATCTAAACTGTTGTGCAGTCGTTCGAGATAGGTGCGGGTACGCTTGAACACATCGTCCATCGCCTTGGTGATCTGCGCTTCGTAGTGCTCCTGATATTGTGTTTTCAGGATAGCGGCTTGCTCATTACCCATATCGACCCGAAAGTCACCGGCCTCGGGCACAGGGGAATACGTTACACGGAACGCAAACTTACGGTGTAGGTCGTGCACTGACATGTAGTCGGCATCATTGAACAGACTGCCGAGCTTGGCGCGAGATTGGATGATCTCCCAGTCGTACACATCAACGAACGCTTGAACCAGTCGGTCGAACTCCTGCTCGAAGGCAGACATTTGGTTTTGATAATCGAAGAATAGGGTAGTCGGTATCAAACGCTGGCCCAGATCTGACCACGGCATTGTGAGTGCATAGTGCTGGTTGCGTACGTTACCCACGAACTTCTGCACTGCGTCGAGTTCGGCACAGTCACCGAGTAATTTCTTACTGACATTTGCTGTACCCGATGCCGCGTTGTTTTGCATGGTGATTTGGGCCGATGCGCTTTTGTCCTTCTTGCGTCCTGTCCAGACTGACGCGTTGAACTCAACGATCATGGCGCTCGATTGAATCGATGGTGCCGATGTTGGTGGTGTGGGCCAGTTGATTGGCCCGTCGGTTACCGGTTGCATTTCTAGTTGTTCCATTGCTATATCCTCATAAGTTGTTTTTGTTAGGGAACTCCCTAACATGTTTTGGTGATACATGAGATAAAAAATTTTCACCTCATTAAGCTATTATACCCTATAAGGAACGTAATGTCAAGTGGTGGAAGGTAACGGTATAATGTGGAAACCGCTGGAATGTTCCATTTTGTCTTGGAATGTTCGATTTGAAAATGACGCAAGTTACTGAAAATAAACAAATGTTCGGAATGTTCGTTTTTTGGGGAAATTACTAACTATTCTGCCAAGGGGAAGGGAAGGCAGGGAGAAACAGAACAAAGCTATTTGTTTTCTCTGGGAGGTAGTAATTCTATACATTATAGAACATTACAAAATATATATATAA
>UEXM01000598.1_pt1 | contig 36752 bp, 69 predicted proteins | sample 1796661 | NCBI WGS metagenome assembly UEXM01 (sample SAMEA4772469, study PRJEB27181) | metagenome
TTTGGTATCTAACCCTACAAACCGTCTTCCACACGCAACTCTTCAAAGGTATGTGGGTACTGAAGGTAGGGACGCTGGCTCTTTATGCTTCCTGCCAGATCGGTTCGGGTTTAGCCCTGACGCTTATCGTCGTTTAGAGTATTTCTTTTTCATTTTATTTTACCCTCCGTAAAAGTTCACAATATGTTTCTACAACTTGTTCTGCTCTCCTGTAAGCAGCGTCATAAACACTGTCTTTACACAAGTGACTAAGTTCATTACTATCCCATTCTTTTAATTGATCCTCAATCATTTGTGCATAATCTTCGCCATCGCTACTTTCTGCCCCAGAGTCATACCAGTTACAAACATCTCTAGAAGCTGCGAGCTTCATATTTACAACAGACTCCACGACTGTGGAATCAAGTTGTCCGGGTTTTAACCCAGCTTCCATTTCAATCCCGCTACGGGTAAACACACAATTAGACATCTTTCTCTCCTTTTATTCTTCGTCTTGATCTGGATTAAAGCCAATGCCGCCGTGCCAAAAGTCAATAGCACTGTCTGGTGCTGCTGTTCCTGTATCTGGGATAACATCAATCAAGTCATTAACAAACTTATCCACGGAAGCATTAAAGTCCTCAAGGGATACTCCTTCTTTGCTAAGGATCTCTAGTGTAAAACTACACTTCCACTGTTTACCATTTTCGGACATTATATCCTCCTATTTGTTTTCCTAAAGTTTGTCAATGTCGTCTTGTGTTGTATAAGTTACATCTGTGCCAATCAGAACCTCTAAAAGAGGTGGTTCTGTTAGACTATCTACATGTATAACAATACCTACCTCATCATCTGAAATTAATCTAACCAGGTCGCCAACATTTATATTATTCACTGTAAATAACCTCAACAATATCGTCATTATCCTCTAAAAACGGTCGGGTCTTGAGTTTTATTTTTGATTGAATTTTAGGACTTCTCTGTTTTAGAAGGTATAATGTCTCCATAGCATCTGAAGTCCAACCGTACTCGCTGTATTTAGGGTTATCAATCAACCTATCCAACATCTTCCCAAGACTAACAACAGCTATTTTCACAACTTTCCCACCATTGTGCATAACGAATGTCATCATAATATCTTTATCGTGCTCCGATAGATTATGATATTTAGGAAGATCAAACCATTGGTCGTTCGCTTGTTTCTTGAATTCAATCTTATCGCCGTTTGGCGAAACAGCGTCGTAAAGAGGTTTGGACACTCTTTTCAAATTTTCGTTGAAAAGAGGCAAAAGAACATTTTCCTTACCACCACGTCCACCAACGTTAGTAACTTTAGCCTTATTTTTATCTACCGAAATCAATTGGCTCTCCTTTATAGTCCGTAAACACCGATTACATCTTTGGCAGCATCACTGAGGATATTACCACGAGGGAAGTTGCGGGCAGGAGACTTCCAAGAAGCAGCCTTCCAAATCAAGCCGTCCTCCTTACTGACGAAGAACCAAACACTTCTGTGGTACTTGCCGGCATCCTGATAAACCTTGTAGTATTTACCACCCGCTTTGACTTTAACCTCTGGGCGAGGTATGTTCGGAAAATTGGAATCATAGTGATTATTTAGCATTTCAGCACACTGGTCAAGAAAACCATTCATGTGAAACTCGACTTCAGGATTAGCAACAGCCATTTATCTATCTCCCTTACATTCATATAATACTATGGATTGGGGATAGGTCAAGTTTTATTTTACTTTTTTTTGTTTTTTTTGCTACGCATATACAGAAATTGTTCCTTCTGTAATTTTGCTTTTGTTTTCAATATTTTTTCTTTGCTCTTTATTAGCAACTCTCGTTGCTTCTCTGCGTACTTTGAGCGCAGCCACACGATGAGCATCAAAGTTCCACCAGGCAAAAGCAGGGCTAACAGAATACCAACCAGTAGAGTAAGAACTGTAATCACTCATATTATCCTCGGTGTATGTATTGTTCTAAGGCAATCATCGTGTCTTCTGGGCTATCTACGTCGTGGTATTTTCCACACTCCATTGCAATAGTATAATCATTGCCGCCAGGAATAATCTTATCTCCAAAGAAAACACAATCTTTGGGGTCTTCTTTTATATTCTTCAAAGCGTAAGTCTTATCCCACTCTTTGCGGGTAATATCTATTGATATTTGCCCTCCCAGATTGAACACTAGACCCCAACCTTCAAACTCTTTACGAAGTTTGTCAGCTATGCGATTTCTTTCTTTGCTTTTTGTATCCCATTTGACATAGTTTTCTCTCTGCTCTAGGGAACAGTTTCTACCAACAACAGAGAAATTTATTTGACTCTTTCTCCACTCGACAAAAGTCCCAGTCTTGAACTTTGTATGTGATTCGCTAGCTAGCTTCAGTAAATAAGATATCACATGATTTATATCTGCCTGGGAATAGTGGTCTAGTAGATCAATCTTGTGAATTAGTTCTGGTTGGATATCCTTGGTTTCGTCGTCCATATCCAAATTACAGTTCCAAACTCTTGTACCATTACAAGAGAAAATCTTCTCAAAGTAATTCAATAAAAATTCTTGTGGAATTTGTTTTTCTATTTTTGAGATGTCTGACCCTGAGACGAGGTATCTCTTAGATCCAGGTGACACTTTCTTTAATGTGTCTATCATCTCTGGTGAGATAGGTTCCGTGGCTGGTGTCAGAGTCCCATCCATATCAAATATTAAAGCTTTCATAATTTATAATCTCCAGAGGAAGAAAATATTTCTATCTCGTCCATATTAACAGGGGGAATCATTAAGTAATACACTAAGTCAAACTCTAACTCATTATCCACAAATAAATTAGATTTCATGTGGTGATCTCCAGTAAGCAGATTTTTATAGTAAGACCCCATACTAGTGTTGGGGATATACAATACAGTATATATTATAATCCTCTGACCGTCAACCTCGCTATAAAAACCATCTGTTACAACACCCAGTAGATTCCATTTAGAACTACGAACATATGTTCCCTTAGGAACAGCTTCTAAGGGGTATGTATCTTCTTTAGAATCAAAAACATCGTGTATCACATCGTTGATACTGTCTACTAAATCTTTTTTTAGAGTCATTGTTTAGTTGATAGTTGGATAGGATATATCAGTAACTAATTCCAAGGTCATCTCAACTGTGGCTGCCGCTTGCATTAAGACCTCTCGCTGTTCTTCATCTGTTATGCCTAATAAATCTAATGCCTTATAAAAGTCAAGTGGGGTTACTCCAGGCTCGTTAGAGATGCCTTCTAGGATATTTGAAGCTTGCTCTACCAATTTCAGGCCCTCATCTATCATACAAAAATCCATTTTCTCTCCTAGGTTATCTTATATCCTATAACATGTATTGTCAAGATATGAATTCGTAATTTATAACTTTTATTTCTATGCTTTGGTCTTCAATAGATTCAGAGCATAAATCTGTTGATAAGTATTTTTTATTTCCATCTGCAAATACTGTTGCAACAATATTATTGGTTTTGGATTCGTGAGATTTCAAAATAGCTGCAAAAAGATTTGCACCCGAGGAGATTCCGACTGATAGACCTTTGTTGTTTAGTTGTCTAGATAAGTTTATAGCGTCGGCATCCCTAACTCTTATAATTTTACCTAATTCTTCAAGACTGAGTATTTCCGGGACAAAACTGTCTCCAATCCCTTCAATTCTGTGTGAACCATCCGTATTATTATCGGGGAACACCGGAAATGCTTGAAAATCCTCGTTTATTTGAGAAAAGTACCTAAAAAAGCCCATAACGGTGCCTCCTGTACCAGCACCAGCCACAAATATCGCAGGATCGCCAAATCCAGCATTTTTCAGAGTATTATGAAGCTCTGGGGCGGTCATAGTCAGATGAGCGGCAGGATTATGGGAGTTTTCGAACTGTTTGGGGCAAAAAAAGCCTTTTTTCCTCCCTTTCTTGTCTGCTAGCTCAATACATTTCAAAAAGCCACCATCATCGGCACTAATTTCATGTAGTTTGGCACCGTAGAAGCGCATCAGGCGCTTTCTTTCATCGGACATCCAGTCTGGCATATATATTTCAACCGAATGACCTAAAAAAGCACCCATAGCAGCAAAAGCTATACCAGTATTACCACTAGTTGCCTCAATGATCGTACTATCTTCTTTCAAGGCACCTAAATGATAAGCATTTCTAAGTATTTGAAGCGCCATTCTGTCTTTTATGCTTCCAGAATAATTCCAAACTTCATATTTCGCAAAAATACTAACAATTTCACCTTCTATTTCACAAAAAACACGTACAACGGGAGTATTCCCTACAAACTTCTCTAGTTTTTCAATGAGTTTTAGCTTATTTTCCAAAAGGAAGCCTTCCTAACTGTCTCTCCAGAGATTATTAGCAGCAAATTTAATAACTTCTTCGGCTGATGATTCATTATATCCATATTCATCAATAAGGGTCTTGACCATTTCATTATATTTGCCCTGTTGTTTCTTGTCTCGACTCTTAGACTTAGTTACAATCCGAGATATATCTTTCACAGATGCAGTGAGCTTATTTTCTATAGCTTCTTTGAGAGGGGCATAACTTTGCCATTCAACTTTTTCTCCACGGCGCAGCTTGGAAAACATATAAGATGTTATATCTACACGGAAATTATCTTTTGATGTCCCTACAATGCCTATCTGTTCCTCAATGGATGCCATGAATCTTTCATCTGGTTGAATTTCTTCATTGGTGACAGGATCTTTTACATTAGTAAGATTGACATATGCTTCAGCATGGTCTAAGTAATTATTAAACAATGACTCGGCTTGCTCATCATAGGCAGATACAAATGCTTTAGTTATCTCTTTCTCTAGAATACTCAAATATTCATCGTGGAGTGTTTTTCCTAAGAAATCTAAATAACGATTCCTATCATCTTCTACTACGATTTGGTCCTTTACTTGCTTGATTAGGGCATCACGAATAGAGATGGGACTAACCATATTCTTATCACTATCAGACATCGCAGCGTCAATTGCTTTCATAATAAATCGGGTAGATATTCCGGTCATTCCTTCGTCACGAGATTCATCACGCAAATCATTGATATCTATTTTCTTGACATGACCTTGTTCAATGACATCTTTGCCATTATAAATTTTCATCTTAGTCAAAGCGTCAACTTTGTTAGAAGGATGCAGGCGACTCAGCACAGCAAACATCGAGGCTACTTCTAAAGTGTGTGGTGCAATGTGACCGTCAAAGTCAGAAAGACCCAACAGCTTCTCATAGATCTTTTGTTCTTCAGAATATTCAAGACTGTAAGGAACATTGACACGAACAATACGATCTAAAATGGCTTCATTTGTATTTTCAGACTTAAATTTATTCCACTCTGCTTCATTGCAGTGAGCAAGAATAACACCATCAAAGTAAATCATAGGTCCTTTACCTGGTGATGGTACGGCTTTCTCTTGAGTTGCGGTAATCATAGTGTGGAGGAACTCAATCTCATTTTTGAAGACCTCAACGAACTCAACAATACCACGGTTGCCAACATTGAAGGCACCATTCAGGGACAATACTCGTGGGTCATCTTCGGAATACATATCTAATTTAGAGATGTCTTCACTACCTACAAGAATTGTTACATCCTGACTATTAGCATCCATTGGAGGAACAACACCGACACCACGCCTGCCTCTAACCGAGAAGCTTGACTGCTTTACGGGCATAGACATATAATTATTATTGTATTCTTCTTTTAATCTATGGCGACAAACAGGGCACAAGTCTCCTTCAATATTAATGCCATATATTTCCTTAAACTCATCTCTAAGGGAACGAGGTATCAAATGTAGTGGCTCCTCATGAATAGGGCAACCATCAATGTGATACATTGGTTCACATTCTTCAAGAACATTTTTTATTCTCTCCAAGAGTGCAGATTTGCCAGCCCCAACAGGTCCCAGGAGTAGAAGTACCTGGCGGCTTTCCTCTCCCTTCAGGGACGCTGAACGTAGGAATCTCATAATTTTTGCCAGCGATCGCTCCATTCCAAAAAACTTACTTTGAAAATAGTCATAGGTCCTAAGCTCATCACCGCCAAAAAGTTTAGAGCAACGCTCATCTGACTTAGGCATCCTGGTTATACCATGAGCCTCAATAGCGTCATAGAGGCGCTTGTGTGCTAGTTTAGTTATGGATGGATCTTCTTCTAAAATCCTCAGGTATTCTTCTAGGCTACCTTGAAACTTTTCTGTTTTCTTACTCTCTTTGTGCTTACCTACAAGCTTAAGAAATTTATCTGACTTGTTACCTTTTGGCATGTTTTTTAAAACTCCCATAATTCATCTTCGATTATTGTTGTAAACTTAACCCCGCCGCTCCATAGTTCATTTATAAAACTAAAAACACGGTTTGCTTCTGATAATTCTAGGTCTCGACCGTCATGCTCGTGATCTAGAATTAGTGTACCATCTTTTTTCAATTCCTTTACACAGACAACGGGTGCGGAGTTAAGTCCTATATTAGTAATTAGATCGTCACGTATAGTTCTCCAAGTTGACTCTCCAGAAACATCGGTGATCCTATGAAAACCATCTCTGCGTTCAAACGCAAAACTAAATAAATTCAGTTCGTTACACAGTTCTTCATCTAAGTATTTTTTAATGAAGGTTTCATCACAATGGCTTTCTCTGGCGATCAAACAGGCTTCAAATCCATACTTATCCTCTATATGACGAAATATCTTATATCCCAAATGATAAGGATTGACTCTACCTAAATGGGGTCTTATTACTTGGTTATGTAATCTTATAAAGGCTAAATTATAATCAACTGGCAAATCTAATTCTTTCATAATCTTTTCATGGATTAAAACTGCCCAACCTTCATTCATAATTTTTGTTTTAGCTTGAGGAATGAAATACAAAGAATTTTGTTCTACAATGTGAATAATATCTTTTTCCCAATTGGAGAGGAATCTATTATTTTCCCTGATAAATCCTAACAAATTATAATCAGGCTCTAAGGGTATCTTATCGAGATCAAAGTTATTATATTTTCCTGTTTTGTCATTTGCAACTAAGTTTGTATAATACTTTTTCAAATCACTGTGTGATCTTCTTTTGAGTCCGGGATTGCGTGGTACTTGATACTTTATAGAATGACATGCATCTAAAATTTTCTCAACTTTATCTATACCGATGTGCGGATCTTCCATATATTTCTTTATGCGCTTGCCGGCTGATTTAAAACGGTCAATTACTGTATCCGCACCAGTATCACTAAACATGCGATTGTTTTTAAAGAAGTCACTATGCCCCACACAATGTGACATTGTAAGAAGGTGGGTTGACATAGGATTTTCTGTCATTAGGTATGCTATGCTGGGGTCTGAATTAATAATCATTTCGTATGGAAGACCGGTCATTCCTAAGTCATATTCCGTTTGGATACGATCAAAAGATTTTCCGTATGACCAATGACGATAATGTGTTGGCATTCCAGTGTAAGCCATATGACCCATCATTTCTTTATAGTCACATATCTCATAATCAATAGGGTACCAATCTAAGCCTAGGTTTTTACCTAGTTCACATATCTTTTCGTCCCATTCTTGCAACTCTTGCATAGTCCACTCAGCCATCAGTCTTTCCTCCAAACATCTTCTTAAAGGATTTCCAAATATCGTTATGAGTAGCTAAGCGTATTCTTTTCAGGTTCCTATCTGATAGTGGAAATATTTTTTCCCATAAACCATCCCCAGTAAAACTATTGAAAAATGATAATGAGTTCCCGGTACGATGGACGTCCGGTCCAATTTCGGTATAGCACATCATCTGATTTATTTCTTTCAGTTCCTTGAATAACGATAAGGTCTCCTCATTATCAGAAGGCCAATTCTCACCATCACCACAATAAAATGTGTAAATATTCCAGTTATTGGGATGATATCTTTTGTCTATTATTTCTTTTACTTTTTGTAAACCAGACGACGCCATCGTGCCACCGCCGCTAGCTCTAGTGAAAAACTTTTCCTCATCAACTTCTTTTGCTTCAGTAGTATGTGAAACAAACACCACGTCCACTGATGAATAACGATGGTTTATAAATTGGTACAACAAGAAAAAGAAACTTCTAGCCAAGAACTTTTTTGATTTATTCATAGAACCAGACACATCCATAACAAAGAATATGACGGCAGTTGTATTATCCTTTTGGACAGGGGCAATGTGTTTGTACCTCAGGTCGCTGTCGTGAAATGGAAACCTTTCACCTGACTCCGGATCATATGAGCCAGCCTTTACCGCAGATTTCTTTCTTCTAATTTTCTGCTTGATCGTTTCTTTTTTGGAAAGCCGAGGTCGAATACCATAAGGTCTTTTGCCTTTGCGCTTCATCTTTTCTTCAGTTATAAACTTGAATCTTTTCTTTTCTAATTCTGGAAGGTTTAGATCAGCAAACAAATATTCTGCAAGTTCTTCTAGTGACATCTCTATTTCATATTTTTCTTCACCTGGTTTATCCCCAGGTTTATTACCGTCACTCTGCTGTGGTTGTCTTTTTTGCCCTATTCTCTGACCCTTACTTACATCCTTGCCTTGAGCGGAACCAACCCTTTTGTTTTTTTCGTTGTTACCATAAACAAACTGGTGCTCTTTGATTCCTTTGACAGGAATTCTTATTTTCTTTTTTCCGCTTTGTCCAATAATACTTTCTTCAGAAACAACATCTTTGATGCTTTCTTTAATAGCTTTTTCAATTTTATGCCGATGCCGGGAACGATCGCTTGCGGCTCGATCGGCTATTGTCTTATGTTCCTTGAAAGTACTCATATAATAAGTAGTTTCAGCCCAGGGGTTATGCTGGGGTAAGTTCTGTTAGTGCCACTTCATGAGATTTTCCGTCAAGATCTTTGACGACTGCTAGACCAGGTTCATTGTGTCCCGATGGGGCTGTTATCATATCCATAATATACCCCTTATTGGAAACTCTTTCGTAATCAACTTTCTCACGACCGCTCGCTGTTTTCTTAATTACTTTCTCTAAAGTATTCCAACTTACAGGCATCCCTTTCTTGAAGTCTTTTTCCATAGCATAAGCCTCAGTAATATGACCAGTCCTCTTAAGAGTTTCGGTGACAACCTTACGAATCAAACTCTCTGTGATTTCTAACCCTTCCTTTCGGTTGGCTGCTGCTTCTTCGGGGGCATTCCAGTCAACTGTTCCGCCAGCAAGTGCTTTTGCGCTAGTTGCTACCTGTCCCTTGTCCTTATCAATTATAGGCATATCTGGTCTTTCTGGAGCCCAGCTAGGAAGCTCAAAGCTTAGTTTGCCTAAGTTTGTTACCATTTTAGCAACGGCTGCATCTACTGCTTGTTCTCCTTCTTGCCCTGTGAATTTCTCCAAGACATCCATGACATCTTCAGGTTTCAAAGCCCAGACACCAGTTTTAGCAAAAACCATCAATTGTTTCTTTATTTTCTCAGATGTGAACTGATCAAAACCACCTGTAGCAGGATTTCCTTCATCGACACCGAATAGACCTTTAGACATAGTGTTCAGTATGGCTACTAATTCTTTCCCTGGGTAATCTACCAAGACACCACCTACTTTTATATTTGGATCAATCATTGCAGAAGCAACCCACCGATGATGACCGTCCATAATAAATTTATCTCTACTAATCAATGCCTCCAAGTCACCGCCGGGTTGAAAATCTTTGTTTTTAGGGCTCAACATATTTATTACAAAAGACATAGCCTTTTTGATATTCATGCTTGATTGAGATGGTTTTAGATTTTGAACAGAGGTGATGCCCTCGGGTTTGTTTTGTACTCCGATCACGTCATCTTTTGGATCACCGTCTTTCAAACCTGTTGTAGAAATCTTCTTGGCTGTATCTGGATCCACTTGTGATAGCTTGAGTGGTGTTCTTTTTGCGTCGATCTTCTCAAGCACAAGTTTTCGAATTTGGTCTTTTGTGATTTTCATCTTAGTAGGGTTCCCCATGTTTTGAATCAGTTGTAAATAGTTTTATTTAACTTCTTTTTGTAATTGTTTGAGAACATTTCTCATACCCATCACGATATCTCTACCCTTAATGTTCTTACTTCCAAGCTTTATGGAGTCTTTGAGAAATTGTTCGAACTCTATACGATCAGTAATGTTGCTAAGCAATGGTTCTAGTTGGCTAGAAAAAGAATCCATCTTTTTTGCAAGTCTTTTGACATCACCTTTTTTGGCGACTTCCTGTTCTACAATTTGTTTGATTTTATCTCTTGTTATTTTCATTGTTTTTCTCCTAAGTGTTAAGATCAATGGGCTCGGCTTCTACATATTTCTCAACAAATGGCCTAGTAATCGATCCTAGAGCATCAGCGACAAATTTAACTCCACCTACTATGGGACCCAGAATACCAAGATAAGATCTTATATCAGTCATCGTGCCCAGGATTTTTTTAGAAACAGATTCTAGATTATATTTTTCAATCATATATTGATATAAAAGTTTAGCGTTCTCTTCAACATTTGTTAGATTTTTTATAACATCGCCAAACTTATCTTGAATATAAGTAAAGATTACTATTAGACCCGATAATACCAAGGCACCCTTATAACCTTTTGCGTTGTCAGCAATTGAGAATGCTTTTTGTATTACGTCTTTTATCTTTGTCATCATTGTAGCTAAGCTTGGAACTTTGTCTAAAACTTTTTGGATGAAGTTATTAAAGTTCTCTTTTATATTGCTAACATACATTTTTAATCTTCTCATAAAGTTTTTAAGAAGCCGAGGTCTTGCAAGGATTGTTTTTAAAGCTGTGAATAGATCCATAAGACCTTGACCATATTCTTTTGCTTTACCTTTGATAGAATCAAAAAAACCCTCAAATAAAATCTGCTCTTGTATTATCTCCTCTACAAGAGTCTGAGAATATTCTGTATAAGATTCGTTAAGAGGTACTTGGATTCCTAATACTTCTGTAATATATTCTGGTGTGGGGGGAGTCTTATAAAAACTTATAACCCCTTGATGTATTTTTTGTTCCTCTAGAGATCTAAAGTCTCTCCATTTATTCATTTCGTTTTTCATGCTGGCGATATATCCACTATTTTAATTGGTGTGGCAACGAACTCATTCCATAGTGAGGTCTTGAGTTCCCCGTTACAATCGTTTTCTAAATCAGTACAGAGATTTTCTTTTTCCCCAGGGTAGCCAAGCCTATAAAGATTGACGCACTTACGACCATTACTTACTGAATAAGATTTTACATCGCTGCGGAAGCCTGCTCGGACATTGCCTTCGAACTCCATAATCAAATTAGATTCTTTTCTGAAGAAGGGTCGTTCGGCTACTGTGTAAGAAGAAATGTCAAACGGCTCTCCCTTTTCGATTGCTCTCTGTATTCTCTCAACACCGTTCTCAGAAGTATAATGAAGCAGTGTTTTGGGGTTGTTAGTTGAGCCGTAAATTTGCTCGGTAAACTCGTCATCTATGAGAATGTATGGCTCAAGGTCTCCACGGGAATAAAAGTACGCCAATCTTAGCTTGTTAATGTCGGGAAAGTACTCTCCAAACTCTTTGCGAAGTCCCCATACACGATGGTTCGCAAAATCCTCAATATGATCCATTACATTTTTGTGAGTAAGGAGATCGTAGCGATCAACTTCCACATTTAGCTGGAAGTCATAAAAAGAATAAACTAAATTGACTAACTCTTCAGGACCCTCAATTTTGCCACCCCGTATAGAATGACCATCTTTCTGGGCAGCTAAAATCTGATTAGCCATTTCTTCCCATTCAACAATAGTGTGAAAGGAGGACTCTGGCTTTATATATCCATGGACGTAGACTTTGACAGCCTCATTGAGAAACTGTTTCCATTTCTTGTTCATTAGAAAGGTCCTAGTCCAGACTTTCCAGCCGTGGCTGCCTTTTTGGTAAATGGGGGAGTGTTATTATTTCCGCCAGTAGAAGCAGTTGCAATTCTTTTTTTCATCTTCCTTTTATAAATTCCCTGCATCTTACCCTGGGCGGCGGCTTCTTTGACGACCTCTCTAACAATTTCTGTTAGTCTGGATAATTTAATTTTCATGATTTACATAAAGTAGAGTGAACTATTAAGCCACCACCACCATCCTTTATTCGTTCTTATTTTTGACATCTTCTGTACCCATCTCTTCTATCTTTTTCATCACAGCCTGGGTTAACTTGTTGAGTCGATGAATAGTTTTCATCTCACTCACAATAAGGTTCCATTGATTGTCTTTGGTAATCATCAGGGCTCCAGAGGAAAAATAAATACGTTATAATTAGTCTATAGTCTTGAATAAAGAACGACTAACATGTGTAGAGATTACTCGATCGGCTTTTTTGTAATAGCCAGTGCTGATAACTATAAACTCCCGGTCACCTAATTCACAACATAGATCAACTTCAACTTTGTAAAATGTCTTATCGCCCAAAGTGGTCTCTGGGATGACTTCAATTCGTTCACTTCGATCACCACCAGCTTGATTTTGAATTTGTTCGTAGAATATATTCATGGCTTGGAAGTGATTCATGCCAGATATCGAGGCTGTCTTAGCTTGCATGATGCGTCTTGTGTTGGCAGCAATTTGAGTTTCTAAAGAAGTTACACTATGCAAATACATAGCACTAGCTGCGATGAGGGCAGCCATAACCAAAGTAACAATAAGAGCAATACCACGACGTTTTCTATTCAACATTGATAATCACATTCCTTGTTGGCAGTTGCACAAAATCGGTCGGAAATTTTTTATTTCTTAGTACCAGATTAGCTGTTACCCAATCCTTAGTTCTTTCGATACACAAGTTCCTAGGTACGTTATCCGCAAGGCACTCTCGCTCCTTTGCTTTCACAATTTGACAATAACACCGCATTTTGTTTTGTAAATCAAGAGCCGGTGATAGTGTCATCTGTTCAGGCATAATCTCATTAGTACCCGGAATCCAATTAGGACATTGAATTTGCTGCAAATTATAGTACCCATTATAGGGGCTAAAAAAAGCTAGAAAAAACAGTAACTTATAAACCATTGAAAAACCTCATCTTTCTTCTTCATCTTTGTCTTCGCCAAAAAAACCATTGGCGATAATAAAAGTCATAGCAACACTTACAGTAAGGAAGCCGATAACACACATACCAATACTAATGTACATCATCATACATCGTCACCAAAATTCTTCCTACGTGGTTAGGATAACCTGTATCATATTGTAACCCATATTGTTGGATTATTTTAATATTTTCTTGCATCAATACTCCGGACCCTAGAGGCACACCAGGCTCCCAACCTAGCAGACCAATACCACCATGGGCTGCCCTTTCGGGCGGTAGTATTTTTTTGCACCCAAAAGCAGATCAACAGCATTCCGACATAAATTTTTCTCATAACTCAAAACTCCAAATTTTTTTCTAGAAATTTTTTCCAATAAGCAGGCAAAGGCAGGCAAAGGCTCCCAAGGTTATTTAGGTTTCCCCTTGCCGAATTTTCAGCAGCCAGTCCCGATAAGGCAGGCAGTAGCCGACAAATGCGAAGTCAACTCCATCAGCATACCGCACAGTAAGTGTCTTATCCCCGTCACTAGTATCTAAAACTAATCCAAAGCGTGGGGTACCGTACCCAAGGTCCTCTACAATCAGATCACCTACTGAAAATATTCTGGAATCCCATTCTACCGTGCGGGCGGGCGAACGGCTGGGAGGTGCTGAATCTATTGTGGGGTCCTCTCGCAAAGTACTGTCTGCACTTGACTGCTGTTTCAGCTTACGATTCATTTAGAAGGGGCTTTCACGACTTCAGATAATAATGAAAGCTTGTCTGCCGACTTCCAGTAGTCTTTGTAGTTACCTTTTATTTTATAACGGTTATTGTCTGTGTTCTGTCCTATGACTATTCCTGTTATAATTGTTATAACGTTTTGGTGGGGATGACGGAATTGACGGAATTCTACCAGGTCTCCTACGTTGTATGTCGTTTGGACTTTATTCATTTTTCTTTTGTGCCTTTGATACTAGTGTTAGATGATCATATGGGAATATGTGGCTGGCAGAGTTGTCCGCTAGTGTTATCAAGTAGTAGATGCGAGATTGGAGATTGCCGTCATCGTCATAAAACTCTTCTATGTGTGCCATATGGTCAACGAGTGCTAGCCTGCCGGCAAAGTACTTGAAGGCTGTGTTGTGTACCTGGACAAGATCACCTGTTGTTAGTATTCGCTTGGTCATGCTTTTTTACAAAGTCGTTGAAAAGAGTTAGCTCGTGCAATAGTACATATTCTGTACCGTGTGGAAAATGCACTTTGGCATCTACTAGCACTTCGCTAGCATCGTACTGAGATTCTAACTCATCTCCTGTATCGTAGTCGTAGAATCCTAGCAGGACACCGATGGCAGCTTCCTCAGGAACGTAGTCTGGCTGCCATATTACTAGATCGCCTTTGTTGAAGTCTGGTATCATAATTTATATATTTTTTCCTAGCTACCCTAAATCTCAGAAAATTATAGCCGTGTCATGAATGCCCTTAGCACACCCCCCAGGGGGAGTCAACCCCCAGGGACTAACATTAGGGGGGAGGCTGGCAGGGGCTGGCACTGCTTATCATAACATAGGCTGACAAAGCTGTTTATAGCAGAGCACAGGCATATGCAGCTAAGACTAAGCAGCTAGCAACTGTTGTTACTATTGTGTATTCCTTTATAGTTTCTTTCAATTCTTTTATATTGTTCCCGCAAAGTTTGACAGAAAACTGCTGTCAAAGTCCCGAGCCTCTCGTTAGTTGATAGCGATCACACGCTCATGAGTCTGGAAGTAGGGACGGCTGGCACCCCGCTCATCAGTCATCCACATGCGCTGTGCCTTGCAGCGTACAGGCTTGGGTGCTTCCATATCCGTCAAGATAATAACACCGTCAAAATCTCCACGCTTGTTGACGTACTCGGTAGGAGCATCGAAGCAGGTACCACCACTAAGCACACGCTCAGCTTTATGGCTCTTGCCCTTCTGCCATTCATAGACCAGCTTGTCATTGACCTGAGTATCGAAGGGAATCACAGTGAAGGCTGCCAGCTTGGACAGCTTATTGAGTTCAGCAAAGAAGCTCTCAAGCATATCATCGCTGACACTACCGGACTGATCAATGGCAATTGCAATCTTAGCCTGGCGCTTTACCTTCTTGCCGGGATGGATGTAGGCATACCGTCGGTTGATACGGCGGACAGTGCTGCTCTTGTTAGCACGCTGGGAGGTCTTGATGAAGTATCTCATTACCTTCTTCCAGTCTACCTTAGTTTCTAATCGCTTTATGATTTCTTTTTTTAGATCCCCTGAAACTGAACCCCAACCGTTGGGACTCTTGCTAGCTTCTTGGGCAGCCTCCTTCATAGCTTGCTTGAGGCGTTCCTTAGCCATAGCGTTGGCAGCAGCAGCGGCTTCTCCATCACCTTCTTCCCAACCATCGTGGTCGTCAAGCTGTCCCGTACCTGGCTTAGGCTCACCGCCTTCACCCTCGCCGTTGTCACACTGATCAGTCATCTCATCCGTCAGGTGCTGGAGATACCACTCAGCACTCTCGCCAAGCGGGAGATCTTTGAAGGGACCGACACCAGGCATACAGGCTAGCTCAGGCAGTTCACCTTGGAGGTGGCTGTTGATAGCCAGGTCAGCAGCGATGTTCCACGTCTTGTGAGGAACTCCCTCAGGCTTACGGCTGGTGACATGCTCGAAGATCAGGTGGTAGAACTCGTGCTTGAGTACACCCTTCACTTCATGTTCCGGCAGGCTGTCAAAAAACTCAGCGTTATAAATCATTTCAAACTGAGCAGTATCAGGATCAACCCGAACACCGGCAGTCTTGATGCTGCTATCCTCACGCTTCTCAATCTTACGGCTGAGAGCAGCAAAGAAAGGCTCCTCCATCAGCAGTCGATAAGCGTGGAGTTTTAGATCAAAGCTCATTACTTCTCTCCCTTACATATGTATACTACCACGGTATAGTAGTCTGTCAACTTTTATTTTGTCCCCTTAAAAACAAATACCCAGCGTGTTGCCAGGTACTTGCCGATCTCTAAGGAGCAGGTGTAAGAGAGAATTAGGCTCCCAAGATCTTACTCAAGTGGCTGCCCACGACGCCATCATTGGCAGAGTGGAACTTGATGACGTTTTCCTGTACGCCGCCAGTTGAGAGTACCGACCAAAGCTTCATAGCAGCTTCAGAGGGCAGGCTAACGAAGTAGTTAGCAAGGTTATTGATGTGATCGTCGCTGATCTCTGCTTTGCAGACGTCTTCTGCTTCGAGCTTCTCGATCATAGCGCAGTGCTCGTTGAGCGACATGGCAGCCAGAGCATCGATACGCTCACCGTTGAGGAGTTGGGGAACCGTGACGATCCGCTCGTAGTTCTTAGCGAAGTCGTTGAGAGCGACAGCAGCTTCGAAGCCGACGAAGCTCTGAGCCAAGGTGAACATTGCAGGGCTAGCCTCTTCGAGATAGCCGGCACCATCAAGCACATCGTTCAGACGCTTCCAGCTACGACGGCTGGGGTAACGCTTGTTAGGTTCGATGTCACCCTTATGCTCAAGGTGGCTGCGGTTCTGGTTGATGAAGTCCCATACCAGGCTATCAACATTTTCTTTACCCCAGCTAAGCCAGTCTTCAATGGTCGGCTCAATGTCCCAGACACTCCAGCGGTCAAGTTCAGCAGGATCCATCTCGTTGACCTGGTACTGTTCGCCATGCTCACCGCCGTTGATGGCAGCGAACACTACGGTGTCAGCGTGCAGGTAGTGACCGTTGAGCTTCCGGCTGTCCGTCAACTCAAAGATGCCTTGCCGTACTTCTAAGGTAGCACGATCAACCTCGTCGAGGAAAAGCACTGAAGGCTCTTCACAAGCTTCTTTGAACCAATCGGGAGGATTGAACGTGGTGCGGTTGCCGTCAATGCTGGGCAGACCAACAAGATCTCCCTCGGTCATCTGGCTGGCACGCCGTTCAATAACTGGCAAGCCCATCGCAGCAGCCAACTGATAAACAACTTGACTCTTGCCAACACCGTGGCGACCACGAAGAAGAACAGGAAGCTTGGCAGCACTGACGGCTGGAGCAAGCTTGACAAAGGTTTTGAAGTCCACACTCATGTTATCTCTCTCCCTTACACTAGTATATTACCACCGATCAGGTATTGGTCAAGTTAATAATGCACTTTTCTTTACTTTTATTTGCCCTATAAACTCTGCCTGCCTCATGATACAATGGTAGGATGCCTGCTCATATTACTTCTTTACATTATGTATGTTACTATGTATTTGACACATTCTGACAATCGCTGACAAAAGCAGACAATGGCTAGCAACACCATAAAACGTTGTAATAGCTCACATTCTGTTTTATTCTAAATATAATTTACAGTCACTTCAACAGGTTGTGTATACCGTGCAATAATTGCAGTGCATTATGCAGTTTATGCATCAACCATCTGCAACAGGCTGAAAAGGCTATCAGAACTTGATTTTCTTATCATCAGCAGACTCAATATAATCCTCTACTGAACCACTGAACTGGCTGGCACCCTCAAGCAGATCGTAGATAGATAAAGTGTCTTCTGTGCTCTCTGGGTCTATGTGTATCTTACCTGAGAATATTCTTGATACTGTACTATTGTTGATCTTCATATTGAAGAACCTTTTGCTGAAAGCTTTAGCTATTTCTCTTGTGCTGAACTTCCCTTGTTGTTCTCTTATCCAGTCTACATGTAGTTTCGTTAGTTTGTGTGATTTTTGTCTTCTTTTTTTGGCTCGCCTTGCATTTTGATCTCTCAGTTGAGCCGAGGTACAGGTTCGGCAACGAGGTTTCAGACCATCCTTGGTGACACCAGCAGTATGCTTATAATACTCAGCAACAGGTTGGACCTGCTCACACTTCGTACACTGCTTGACCCAATCACCCTGGTCGTTGAGATATGATGCTGGCATGGCTCAGAATCTGTCGTTATTTTCTTCTTCACTGAGCTTGTCTAAAAGAACATCCAGAAAATCCAGAGCAAGCTTCGCTGTGAAAAAGGTGCCAACGAGTACAGCAGTCATTACAATAGCCAGACTCATCTAAAATTCCTCGCAATGTATCTCGGCAGGATCACAACTGATGGGTGGGTTCCAAAAGTCATAGTAAACTCTCCGCCAGGCATCTCTACCCGATACAGGAGTACTAGACTCCAAGTGAGACATTAGGTCCTGATCACGAGGTACGCCAAAAACATACTTGCATAGGTTGACTCGACGTGCGATATCTTCTTTTACTTTGGGATCTGTTTCTTTCCGATCCGCAAAAACCATCATCATACAATAACGATTGAACTCTTCCATCTCAGTAAGGCGAGTATCAAGTCGCTCACAGCAAGCCTCGTTGTTCTTTGTGTAGACCTTGGCGTGTAAAGCACAACTACTACCAAACAAGATCACAGTCAAAGACGATACGACCCCTAAAATGGTGATAGCTGTGCTCATATCAAACTTCTTCATGCTCTTCTCCCCCAGTTTCATCAGGAATATATAGTTTTTCACATTCCTTTGAGAACAACTCGATCGGTCGCCAGATCATTTCGTCGATCTCATCCACCTCATCGTTCTCGTACATGGTGCCAATCACGTCAGCATCGACATCCAACAATACTGTCTCGAAGAGCAGGTCATGACTCATGATAGCAAAACCCTCTACATAATTCTCGTAGCGATTTACACTGGCAGCAACAATTAGCTTGTCTTCGAAAAATTGAGTGGTGCTTGCGGCTTTTAGCCACGCAATGGGTGGTTTCCACTTTGTTTCGCAAGTAAATGTTAGCCTCTGCTCTCGTATTTCAAACTCAAGATCCTCAAGTTCGATGTGGGCGATGTCGCCCCATTCATGCCTAAAAGGAACAATATTCTCAAAGAAATTGTTGTCCTCCAACGACACTCTTCTATCTAATTTAGAGAGGTCACTTTCGTCAAAATTATAAACAGTCACATATGTGCGAGTGCCTTTAGACATCGAATACATCCCCTTTGTGTTCGGAAAGTTTTTCTAGCCTTTCCAGTGATTTATCTACATATTCTTTATCAAACTCACAACCCTTGAAATCTCTGCCCAAGTTGTTACAAGCGATCATAGTCGAGCCTGCTCCGCTGAAGCAGTCAACCACCACATCACCTGGCTTGGTGTGAGCTTTGATGATACGCTCAAGAAGAGCGATGGGTTTTTGAGTTGAGTGCCAGCCGGCATACTCTTTGCTGGTTGTATGATTATTCTTCGTCCAAACATCCGTAGGGATCTTACCCAGAGGGTTGTTGCTTGCTCCCGAGCGAACATTCTTAGCCATCTTGTAAGGCACACGAATGTCGTCTGAATAGAAGGGGAACTCCTTACCCTTGGAATACATAAGAATGTCTTCATGCTTCCGAGGGAACTTCTTTTTAGTTCTTCCGCCCCAGTCATAAGCCCAGATGATCCAGTTCTGATATACAGCCCCCGGAATTTCGTTGAGAGTATTGAGCTTGTACTTTAGGAACGTGTCTGTCTTGGTCGTACCCCACACATAGAAGCAGGTTTCAGGCTTCATAATGCGAAAACACTCCTTGGTCCAGGCGTCACACCAGTTCAGGTATTCTTCTTCAGAAGCCCACTGGTTATCCCAAGCATCCTTTACGATCTCAAAGTAAGGCGGGTCAACCACCACAAGATCAACTGACTCGTCTGGAATAGTCTTCAGATACTCAAGACAGTCAGCGTGTTTTAATTCAATACTCACTTACCACTCCTCAATGTTTCGAAACCAAGATGGGATTTCATTCTTGATCCAATAAAGTTCTTGCTTGCCATCTTTACCGCCATGCTGACGATAACACGACTTTCCGAATATGTTATCTTCTAAATCTTTTTTTGTTGCCCACCAAACGTTTACTTCATCTGGGTTCATCCCAACAAACATGATCCGATCATAATCCTGTAGTGAGCGAATCTGTTGCCAGGTAAACCGATCGGGCACGCCATCCCAAGTTAGGCTGAGCTTTACCTCTGTGCGGTAGCCATTAACAACAATGTCATGGTCAGCATCACCCTCAAGGCGAGCCAGCTTGCCATTCTTTTTGCGGAGTACGGTGTGATCCAGCTTCTCCATAATCTCGGCAGCTAGCCGTTCGCCACGAGCGCCTTTACCCTTGGGGCTGGACATAAGATAAAAACTTTCAAAGGTACTATCTCGCCAGAAGGTAAGCCCAGGAGATTTCTCCTGAAGTGTAGTAGAATTACGAGCGATCTCAGTTACCAGATTCATCTTTCCTCACAATCAATTCAATGTCCGCAGTTTCAGTGTCCGTCTCAATCCACACTCGTGCTCCGCAACTCAGTGGCTTGTGTGGGCTATAAATGACTCTTCCTAATTCTACACCATCTTTTGTTTTGATTATAGCCTCGTGGGCGTAGTTATTTTCTTTATAAGTCTTAACAGTCAGCACGGGGTTGTCAGTCCCGTGCTTCGTGTTAGACCTAATTACATGCTGATTGACGTGGATGATCTTTTTCATTTCTATACCTTGAAAATCCACTCAAGAGGCACTTCAGTTGCGTCTGATTTTACCCAAGCTTCCAACTCCGAACGCCGGATAAAGATAAAGTTATCACTATTGCTCTTTGCCTTTACCTTCTTTCCTCGAAGCATGAATTCACAATCCTTAGTAAAGTAGTTGGGGACTGCAATCATATCTGGGAGCAACATGTCAGCGTCAGTATAAATCGCTGCCCTTACTTTATCATTATAGGTTCTGTAGAAATTGAACTTCTTCTCAATGTTTTCTACAATTTTACTAATGTCTCCTTTGTGCTTCGTATCACGCATGATATGGAGCATCTTTTGTTTACTGATCTTTACGTCGATCAGTCCCCCTAGGAAATAAGTATTCTCAGTGGTACCAGAGTGATTATCAATTAGTGCTGTTCTCCACTCGGAACCCAGCGGACCAAAGTAGCCAGCAAAAGCGCCTGTACCAGGGTGTGTGAATGTTGCCTTGGTTCCCTCTACCACGTTCCAACTGATGTACTTATCTAGTTCCTTGTGCATAGCCTCTTTTGATCGATATTCAATCTTTCCACCATCTTTACCTTGCTCGGCGAGACTACGAATAACATTGTAAACTGTGCGGATAATAAGCGTCTGCGTATGTGCACCTCCGCCGTGACTATCAATCATGCGCTCCCGTACTCGAACGACGCCTGGATGCTTCTTACCAACTAAGGTATTCTTAGAGAGGTCAACAGTCAGCAGAGCCGGTCCCAGAGCCTCAACTTTAATAAGCTTCTCTGCGGATAACGTTACATCTGAAATATCACTTCCTGCTTGCACAGATTGGATGTTTGCCATGTCTTTCACCATATGAAACGCAGCGTGGCAGTCACGAGCTTCCTTCTCGGTCATAAGCATGAATGGCATCATGAAGCCCGGCGGTAGGATACCCTTTGCGATCAAATCAACACTGACATCCCACCGATGGTTGCCGTTATGTCCCTTCACAGTGCGTTCAATCATATCATCCCAGGTGCCTAAACACGGGGCGTCGATTCCACGCTCGGGGATAGTTTCTAAAAGGCTTTTCTTGTTGAAATCAACAAATTCAACTTTACGGACCTGAACAAACTCAACCACATGGTCTGGCAAGATCATCTCCAACTCACGCTCGCCCGTTCTAAACTGCTTAAGAATCTTTTGAAGATCTCTAGCAGACTTAAGCTCAGCTTTGCTGTAGTTTTTCTTGCTCAATGTAAGAACACGATCCAAACGACGAAGGATAGTGTCTACCTGTGACCAGTCCCAATCTTGAAGCTTGCGGTTGTACGCAAGGTAATCTGTAAGATCCGGCGTGTAGTTAGCAGGGGTGTGCTTCACATTTGCCTGGAACCAACTGCGGAGCTTGTTTAACTCTGGCGTCGATGGCCCAGCTTCCTGACTCAAGTGCCCAAAAAAGCTTCCGTGAATGTCTTCCTTCGCCATGAAGTCAGTACCGAGGGCTTCATTGAGGACCCTTAGTGCGTTTTTGTGGTGCGAGGGCTTCTGATGATTGTAGCCCTTGGCTCGAACGCCTTGCTGAAGAGCAAAGTTGATTTGCTGCCTAACCTGTGTAGCCTCATAGTCATGGGCTGGAAAGGTTTTTCCTAGAACAACCGCTATTTCCTCTAGAGCTTCTAGGTATCGATCCGCTTGTCCGGTGCCGTTATGGGGCTGCATAACAGCAGACCACACTTTATATGCACCAACTCTTGATCTCAACTCTTCAAACATTTTGTTGTGAATCTTCGGCGTCCATTTGTATCTATCAGTTTTTGGCATTGGTTTTCTCCTTTCGAGGAAATTAGTTTTTTGCCTAAAAGTATTATAGCACAGAGTCTTGTGTCGTAAAGTTTTTATTTTTGTTTTTTTTAGTTTTCTTTTTTTATGGATCAAGTTGTGTGATATTGATATGTACCAAGCGTGTGTCTTATTCTAGGCATTACCCATTTCCTGCCAGAAGATCGGGCGGCTCCAGACAATCCCGGAGGCAGGATCCCAGAAATCATCTTCTCCAAGTAGAGTGTCGTAAGCATTGACAGAGAAGTCTGACAACTCCTCCCATGCTTGCACTGTGCGATTGATACGGACGATTAGTTCTTGGTTTTCCATAGCTTTTCTCCTTATGCTAAGCTTCGTAATTCAGGGGCAACCTCTTGGACAATCTTCTTTACCTCTCGTCCAAACTTCTTGTCTAGGAACTTCTCGCCCCAAGTGTGGACAGCGTGACTCACAGGGAACTTGTTGTCACCCTCGTAGCCGTCAAGGTTCACTTTGCCACCAGGGACAGGACCGATGAGCGAGTAGTTCTCGTTGTTCATACCGTGGTAGTACTCAGTCTGTTGCTCAAAGTTGCGAGGCATCTGTACGTGGTTGACCTCACCGCTGGCACGGCGCATCTGAAGAACGTTGTTGCGGAAGATCCAAGTCTCAAGCGCACACTCAAGACCGTGGTCAACCTTTTCGTCTTGCTCGCCGATCTGGCTCCAGTTGATAGCCTGGATGTAGCCGATTTGGTTGTTGTACTCACGCTTAACATAGTCCCACTCTCGGTATTGAACCAGAGCGCCGGGAACAATGCCAGACTTCTCAAAGGTATGACGAGCAACTCGGTGAGCGAGAGCTTTCATTGCTCGGCAATCACGCTTGTGCTGCTGAAGCTTTTCACACGAGCGGCGGTTGTGACCACGCTCACCGCAAAAACCACAGCGACGGTTGCTCTTCACACCGTTCCGTTTGTTCCAACGCTTTTGAGCTTCACGCTCTTCAACCTCTTGCCACAACCAAGCACGGTTCGAGCCGGTCCATTGATCAGGAGCTACATCATATAACTCATCGCTGGTTTTGACGCCGTGAGCTTCACTAACTTTGCTGTTCAGAGCAGCTACCCAACTGTAGACAGGCTTGGAAGGATCGGCTTCAACACCGTACTTCTCAAGACGTGCTTGGATGGTAGCGTGAGCTTCCTTAAGAGTGGGGCAACTCCGACGATTGTGACCATATTGACCACAAACCTGGCATTGATTCTTACGACCCGTCCAACCCATAACATTATCTCCCTTACACCTTATATTACTACAGATAGGGAAGCTGTCAAGTTTTTATTTTATTTATCTAATTCCGCCTAAATCACGCATTACATCGATGTACCACTCGTCGAAAGCATTTTTGGTTTGCTGCTTTTTGCGCTGTTCTCTTTTATATTTGAGCCTCGGAACCCAGTCCATATGGTACATCACGGCTCGAAGAACTCGTGGGTCTTCTTTTTTAAGTTGTTGTACAATCCTGTAGGCTCGGCGGTTGACCTGCCCATTGGATAGCCCACGCTTGGCAAAGGCACTAGGGGCTGCTAACTCCAGCCCTAAAAGGACCACGAACAATACAAAAAACACTTTAGTCATAAGTCTCTACCTTCATTGGCACCAGGAAGTGCCTTCTCTATTTTTAAACTATAAAGAGCGGTATTTGGCACAACTAATTTCCGATCAGTTTCAAGCAAGTGGAACACAGTTTTGGTAGGAGTCTGGCGGACTATGCGTGCTTTCTTATTGCCAGCAATCCACACAATGTCATCGACATCGAAATCAGACCCAAACATGAATCTTAACCCAGCAGCAAAGTTGGTTACAAAATCTCTGAATAGAAATGTAACAAAAGCGACGACAAATAAAATGCCATAACCACCCACAAGATGCTCTGCTAACTTAACTAATTCTTCCGCCAACCCTTCATGACTCATAGCATGTTCCCTCAGTCGGTATTATTTGTGCATACCTTTCTTTTTTTCTTCTTCTAGACCTTTACGTAATAATTGACTAACAGTAGGTCCTCGGTCCTCGGGCACCAGCACCGACCCACAAGTTGGGCAGTGAAATATTCGCCCCTCCTCTAGTTCAAGCCTAGTGTTGCATTTCTTAACCAGCCCGTTATTCCTTTTGGTCTTATCCTCTAAGCTAGAAGAGCAAATATAATATTGTAAGTTCACTTTATCCTTCCTTTCTTTTGTTTGTAAAGCGCCATGATGGCTGTCGTTAAGTTGCCAACCACAATGTGCCCGCAGATCACCATAGTAGCCAAAGTATCACCATTTACCACTATCATATATAGAGCAGATATAGAACCAATGACGAAGAAAGCCAGTTGGGCTGGGACATTGATCGCATCGGCAGCTTCAGATCTCCAAACTGTTATAAGATGCGGGATATATACAAAAAACGTAAAAAGCTGCGATATCCCGTATGCGTAGGTAAGATACTCAGCCATGCTTGCGGATTCCATATATGTAATCGCAAACCATAACTCCTTCCCTTACCTCTCGTTGAACGTTCTGGTCGTCAAAATGACGGGCAGCTACGTAGCTTAAAGCGATACATAGACGTTCAAATTTCTTCATAGTTTTATCACGAAGGTCCAGAGCAACCTTGCATTGCTTTGAGCACTGTTTTGGAACAGGTTTTAGCGGTGCCGAAGTGCAACCGATAAAGAATGAACTCACTAAAAATATTATTCTAGCAACCATGTAATTGTCCTATTATAATAACACACCCAAGAAAAACCAATAGCTCTACAACATTCAACTTCATTTTATGTCAGCCTCATATGGTTTTACTAGCCTACGAGGTGCGTAATGCAGTTCCCCATCTACTAGTACTTCTGCAATCCCAAGAAACCGATCATATTTTACTATGAGCCCTACTTTCCATTCTCTATCGAACTCAGAAGACTTGAACCTAACTAATTGTCCTGCTTGCCACATTGTCTTGGTCTCCCACGAGTTCAAAATACTTTTCGGCTATAACAGATTTACACAACCAAATCTTTTCACCGATCTGAACTCGATAACCCATAGGCTGATCAAGACGATTCTTAATAATATTAACGATTAAAGCAACTTTTCCTTCAAAAGAGTCATAATGTTTTTCGAAACTATCATGATAATGTTCCGATGAAGGAGTCGGACATTCTCTTAACCACGGGTCTTCGCCCAGTAGGGACCTCCCCAAGGTCCATTTGTTCGTAGTAGAAATTGTAATAATTTGTCCTACTTTATAATTAGTTTTCTGTGTCATTATTTTTAGCTAAAAACGACTGGAGCATGTTGGAGAAATTATAAAGTTGTGTACCCATCTCCCCCGAAAGCTCCATAGTCTCTGCCAAAATCTCAGGATCAAGTGCATCCTCCATAGCTCGGCGGTAGCCTAGATCAACTAATTCTTCGATAAATCTTTGACTCTCTGGAGAAAGTTCCGAATATTGTGTGGAAAAATTCATCAAATCTTTTGTGACATTATCAACTTCATCTTCAAAGATCTGTTGGTAATTGATTGTTGTTGTCATGCTTTAGTCTCCTGTACAGCAATTGTTTAACATGTTAAGTATATAGGACGGCGTGCCCTTCGTTTAGCAGTAAATCATTTAAATTTCTGCTCACAGATCCACCAAGAATAAATATCTCGGCGATGTACCTGCCGTACTTCCCTCGCTTATCTTTTTCAGTCTTTACGAGTATTTTTTCGCCAACAGGAATAAGTTCGGCAACTCTAGCTTTTGCCAGCTTGCCCTTTACTTTGTGTTCCCCACGAGTTTCCCAGGCATTGATGCGTGAGAAGCGTAGGCGCTCTTTGCGATGGACTCCCATCCCTAGATCAACCATCACATCAATGGTGTCGCCGTCAACAATCTTTAGAACAGTTGCGTTATATTCAAACATTTTTTTCTCCTAAGTACGGTTCAATCTCACGACCGTGCATCCAGTAAGGTTGATGACCTACAAATTGAACTTGAAATTGACCAGGGTAAGCTGTTTGTGGGCGTTGCAAAATAACTCCCACTGTTCCAGCGTCGATGAGGAACCCTCGCTTATCTTTGGGAACCCTGCTTGGGGTTACAACGAGGCTCCCTACTTCGAGAACCAAGGATTCAGTTGCTTTAGTCGGCATATTTGCGGAGCACTTCGTGTAGTCGTTCGGGTGTTAGGTCGCTGTAGTGATAGAGATTATCTACTACGCCAGCGAGTCGCAAAGCGTAAGCAATCCATTCCGAACAGTACCAGCGTCCTACTCGCTTGATAAAGAATGGTGTGAACTTGGACAGGATCATCCCAGGCCAATCATAGCCATCGCCCTTGGTAGCAGCATAGAAAGATTCGATAGCGTTGACCTGCTCTTCGGTTACGGGTACACAAATCATGTCGTAGTCCTCAGAGTTTTCCACTTCATTGAATACTATTTTCCGTACACCTGCCGTGGAGAAGGGCTGTATGCTTATCGATGTGCCGTCAGGCATGATCAATTCTGCATGTGAATATTTGCTTTGGGTGGTACTTCGGACGACTTGGTTATGCCACTTCCCTGCCCCCTTATAGAAGGCTACGCAAAGTTGAAGTGGTTCTGTCGGCTTTACCCCATAGTATAATAACTATTCAGCAGTTTCTAAAACTTCCAAGGTTATTCGTACTATTCATCGTTTTGTCTGCTTTTCTGTGGTTTGCCGGCTCTTTCTTCAGCCTCGTAGCGATCTAATTCCGTGGCATAGTCTACAATGCTGGAAAAAAATTTGCGGCGAAGTTCTGGAGAGAATGGCATTTTCTCTATGATTTTCTGAATGTCTTCCTTGAATTTCTCTACGTCTCTCATTTTCCAAATACCTCAATGGCTAGATCCTCGGACGCTTGGTCCAACTCGGTGCGAGCCTTTTCTAATACTTTGCCCAACAAGTGGAGCGTGACCTCTGCCTTGCATCCGGGTTGGACCTCGTGCGCCAACTCCTCCGCTGCCGTGATCCACCCGATTGTATCTTCGAGTCGTCCGCTCGCTTCCGTGAACGAGGTGAATGTTTTATCCAATAGTCTTCCGGGTCGTGTAGCCATGCGAGGCTCCTTTCATTTGAGTGTATTATACCACTACATGAAAAAATAACAAGATAAAAATCCCCCCAAATAGAACAAGGGGTGCAGTAGCTTGTGAATACTAGCCCGGCGATACCAAAACCCAGTTGACATCACCAGTTCTAAAATAACCCCACGGAGAAGTTCAGGGTCTTCCTCCGCCAGAAGTTGGTCTAGTATAACAGAAGCTACATCTTTTTCTATATCAGGAGGTATCATTTTTCTTTCAACCACGTAGGGTCTTTGACCTTTGCAGCGCCTTTTTTGATCTTCAGGAGCCTAGCAACGGGTGGTATGTTCATCCACTCTAGATCATAGCACCCTTCGAAGTCACCTATTTGAGTAGGATCACAGCCAAGCTTGATTAGCTTGCGGTTGAGATAAGTGAACTGCCGGGGTGTTTCTCTCGTAACATAGACCCCGATGGTACCATCTTTGAAATTACAGAAGAAGTGATCTTCAGAGAACTTGCCGATAGCTTTAGCGATTGGCAATCCGTCCCCTGCTTCCTTTAGGCGTAGGCGGTTGTTACGACAGAAAATCTTAAAGTTCTCTGTTTGCTTTTGAAAATCCATTTTATTTCCTTTCAAGAAATACCTTTTTTATTGTTCCGCTCTTTTAAATCTCGGGCAAGCCAAGCAAGCGGGCGATCATTGCAGACAATCTCTTTCTCATAAAGTGGGTCACCCTCTGCAATGGGGTAGTAGAAATTGACCCACAGGTTCCACTCTGCTTCACAAATTGGCTCCAATATTCTTTCTTTTAGTTGCTTGTTTACTGTTTCCAGTGATGCTTGCTCGCTTGCGCAGAACAACAGAAATCGTCTTCGTTGGTTGACTTTCAATCTTACCTCGTATACATATCGGCGATGTCTGCCGCCCAAGCTTCTGGCTTCACCAACACAGCAAAACCCATCCCCTTTATCATGCCCATTATAACATCGATAGTTACATTACTTAAGGCGTCTTTCTTTGGGTTGACGTCAGAATGTATTGTCGGGCGCTTGCCAGTTATCTCCACAAGAACATTAGCCACCTCCAGAGACACAAAGGTTTCATGAAAAAGTCGGTCTCTCATTGATGGAAACACACTTGTTCTACATTTCTGATAAGCCACAACAGCACCTTTACCCTTTTCTCTAAAACAAATGGTAGTGATCACTGTGACATAATCAGAGTTAGGTTTTGTGTCGGTACCTACATGCATCGAGTACCTATCAGATTTGCTGTAGCGATTGATATATTCCCTGATATTAGCGATGGGGTCGCCATTCAAATCTTGCCAGGGATGTTCGTCTAGTATATTCACCGGTCCTCTAACAAGGAATTAGCTGCCATAGTGGCTGCTATAATCCCTAAAAAAACAAAACCCACAGTTGTATTCCAGGCAATCTGGACACCTTTATTCCACATTACCAAGAGCCGCCCGGAGGTCTGCCACTACGATGATTAATCTTTGACGGAAGGTTAAGATTGATAGATCTTTCTAGTAATTCCAAAACTTGTGCCATAAAATCTTCCTCTGTTGACAATTTATTGCTAGCAGTTTCTTGGATTACTTTTAGAGCCTGCTCGTCAAGGACCAAAGTGATCTTCAGGTTTTTTGAAAGTGGGTTATACTCTGGCTCAAAGGCTTCAATTATTTTATTCTTCATGATGATAACTCTCCAACTGGGCTTCCGCTACTCGCATCCTGAAGAACATATATATAAATGCAGCCATATAGCCAAAAGTAAATCCGGTTACTGTATTCATATAGAAGTCAAACCCAATGCAAGCCACCAGGAATATAAGTGAAAAATAATAAAAACTCAAATACTTTAGTTTTGTTTTAGCGAGATCCCGCATGATCTTAGCCTCCCTAGTGCATACTCAGCCTCATCTGATAAAGCATTCAAGGTGAGTAATTGTTCCTTGGTTAATTTGATAAGCTCTTCATCCTCTGTCAGATCATTTTCCGACATCTGGTTCATATAACTCAGTTGATTCTCTAGAGCCATAACAGCACGGGAATAATCTACGGCATCTGGTATCTGATATTCTTTGTCCGGTGTTTCAATGAGACTACACAGGAACTCTAAGTCTTCCTCAGTTACCTGGATCCCATAGAGCAAAGAGTCAATTTTCATACCGTATGTCTTCTTCTTCATTTAATCAGCCTTTTTTACCCAATCTGGATATCTTGTTTTAAATTGCTGGCGTCGGCGTTCGGCGCTGCGAGCATATTGCATAATTTTTCCTATGTTTTTAGATTTCTGCCAAGCCGGACCCCCGTTGTAGCACGCAAACAAGTTTACTTGACGGCAGGTCTTGTAAAGACGCATCTCCTTGAGCACTACGACAGCGCCAACTGTAGCATGAATAGGGTCATTCATATCTTTTACAAATTGTTCGTAAGAAGTGTATTTCCATACCCGCTTGCCCCAGAAGTTCCAATTTATCTGAAAGATTCCCACATCCCCAGTATGCGAAAACCTGCCTCTCTTAATTCGGGATTCTTGCCAGGCGATTGCCATAAGGGTATAGGGGTCCTCGTTAAGCCGCTGAGCCTCGGCGATGATGACGCTAGCAATTTCTCTCTGCTCTAAGTCAAACCCCAGGGGATACCCCACTGGACTCAACAAAGAAACAAGAATTACTAACTTCTCTATCATTCGAAATCAATATCCACATCAATTTTGATTGTCATCTTTGGCACCCTGAGGTGATTGACAAGACCGTGGCGTTTTGCCTCGGCTCCGTCCATAAACCAATCAGCGTGCTTCTTGTTGAAAACCTTTTTCTTGAAGTAGTCGTCTTTCTTCCCACAGTTGCGAGCCATCATCGTAAAGATCTTTTCGTCTAGGCGATCAGCTTCAGCCACATCTGCTTTTAGTTCTTCAATCTTTCCACGTCCACCACTGCTTACATCGTGGATCATAATGGTGGCATCAGGATCAGCAAATCTCATACCTTGTTCGCCGAAGGATAACAAGACTGCGCCGCAGGACATAGCCTTTCCCTCCACGATTGTGGCAACGGGTAGGTCTGAAGACTTGATCGCAGAAATCATAGACATCAAAGAATAAACCTGACCTCCGTAGGAGTCAATGATGACGGGGACTACCTTTTGTCCTGTGCTCTGCGCAGCAGCCATCTTATTGTTAAAGTCCTGGGCAGCCTTCTCATCAAATTTATTAACACGAATAATAACTGGCTGGTGCTTCAACTCAAAGTCTTTAAGGAGAGGCGAGAACTCTGTTTTCCATAGCATATTATTTTATCCTCTTAGTAATTGTTTGCCATTTTGTAAATACTCCCTCAAATCTGTAAATCCGCCGATGAACTTCTCCTTCCCGGCAGTGATCTCAACCACCAAAGGTACAGTTTGCCAGTTGTATGTCTTTTTGATCTCTGTCAATAGTTCTGGTTGTTGGTCAAGCCCATAGCACTCAAACTCATGCTGACCCTCTGTCAATAACTTAATGGCAGCGTGACAATACGGACAACTTGTTTTTGTATATAATCTAAACTTCACTTATGATCTCCATTTGGACGGGGTGTACTCTTTCATAAATAGTTCCCCCAAAGTTAACTCGATACAATTCCTTGCCAGCGTAAGATGAGTTCTCCCTAGCCTTACCTAGGATAATACCATAAGGATGAGTGGTCTCTGTAGATTCCTGAGACCACTCAAAGAACTTACTAATAGTATCCCTTAGAGAGTCTCTCGGATCAAGATAGTAATGTCCTGTCAAACCTCGTAGTAACTCAGCAATAAGGTTGTTACTATTGTTTTGCTGACAAAAGGACTCGACTATCTCACGCATGTGGGCTGAAAGTTTTTCTTTATCTGGCATGAAGTACCCGCACCGAGCAGCTACAAGTGCGCCAGGCTGGTAAGGAGACTCGCACTGTATAGTATTTTCAAACTCTTCCAAGGTTTTGGAGCAGTCTGGATTATTCCTATACATCAATTGAATCGCTTTATCGTATGTAAATACAGAGGAAAAAGCGGAGAATACTTTATCGTGGTTTCTCATGTAAGAATTATTATTTACAAACACTGAGCTTGGAAGGCACAACACGTCACTCTCACTAACAAGAAATCTTTTTTTACCCTTGCCTATTGTAAAAGAAATCTGACGTCGATGGTCAGATGACAAACCCTCGTATGTTAAGTCACGGCACCATATAAAACGCCCATCTCTAATCAGTGTTTTGTTCCTTGGATCTTCTCCTACATTCTTTAGGAACACCAAGCGCACTGATCTGGTATCAGGCTGGTTAGCATAATTGTATCGGCGGGCAGCAAACTTTTCAAAATAAGGGTTATTGCCTGCCCAAGATTGCCGGCGAGCACAAAAATGATCGGCTAAATCATACCAAGTGTGTGTCATTTTTTACTTCAGAGAGTTTACTAATTTTTCAAAAGATGACACAACAATGATCTCCGAGGATCTAAAGCTGTTTCCGTCCAAGATTACCCGAGAATAACGAGTTTCCTTAGGAAAGTTGCCATCTAGTTTCTGCATATCACCAGAGGAACTAAACTCGTGAGGATAAATAGCTACAATATACTTTTTATTAAGCAGGCAGGGTCTAGACATATACACCTTACGACTTACCATGTTCTTAGAGCCATCAGGGTTTTCTTCATATTGCTTAATAGTCTTCAAATAAACTTCTTGAATTTCAAGCACGAGACACAACCTCCAGGGTATCAATTGTTCTCACAAGCCAATCACTTCCCTTGACGTGAATCTTGTGGTATATGTTTTCATTATTATAATTAGGCTCAACCATTACACCCATAATTGGTTCAATCAAGTTAAGCCAGCGATCTGGAACGCTTGTATTTTGAGCCAAACCCTCACCTATAATCATAATATTAGAAGGCAGCCAAACTAAGTCACCTTTTTTAAGATTCCTCATCAGCAGTAGGCTCCTCTTCTTCAGGATCTTCGATACGATCAAGAAAATTATTGAAAGATCCCATTGCCTCAACGGCGCTTTGCACCTCTCTCATGTTTCGCACCAAATCCCCAACACTTGCCGGGGTATCCGGTTCAGGTGTAGTCTCGGTAGCTGAGTGCAGAGGAGCATCCTGAGGGAGCATAGTCTCAAACCTTGCTCTCTCAAAGCTAACTAGCATGTTCTGGTACTGCCTAAGTTGGTCGGTAGACATATCCAACAAGCGCAGGACTTCCGTAATTACACCTAGCGTACTACCATCCAAGACAGTAAAGTTAGACAAAAAGTCAGCAGCAGCACGAAGGTTATGCTCTTCTGAACAGGCTAGGACTGCCATCGTACCCTCCACCTGATCCACATCTGTCTCAAAACTAATCGTTGCTCGCATATACGAGTTCCTCCTTTTTATTATTATACATCATGACTTGATGTTTATTAAGTTATTTCTTTTTCTTCTGTGCTGCCTTCAAGCAGCGGTCTTCAAGCTTTACGTTCTCGCCATTTACAAGGATGGTTGACGAAGCGTAGAGACCCTTGGCGTGATTAGCCACAACTAGACCCATCTGGTTGTGGAGCTTGGGATTACTGACCAAGTTGAAGTTCGCACGGACCTTACACAAAGAGCCGATAGGGAAGGCGGGCGGCTCAGTCGCTGCCTTGATAGCCTTCTGGGCATACTTGTTTTTAGTGAGAGCATTGAACTGACGCTCGGTGGGAACGAAGTTTTCGTCGGAACCAATTTTGAGTGCCAGGTCTCGAAAGTAGTTGGTCGTGATGTAGTAATTGGCTACGATAAGAGCAGTGGGGCGGTGCTCTGCCTTGTAAGACATTTCCCATTGCTGACGCTTGAGTACGGATGCTGGAGAGTATCGCTGCTCCATACGATCAAGACACTCAACTTGCTTAGGAGAGAGTTTGCCCTGGTCCTTAAGCTGGGCGTCCATGGACTCTGCGAACTTGCGGTCGCCTTCCTTGAGGTCTTTAGCCAACAGTGCCTCAAAACGAGCCTCGCCGTTAGGAACCTCTACACGCTCGGAGCGTTGTCGTTTAGGATACATTTGGTGCCAATGGCTCATATCTCTTCTCCCTGTGTATATATAATATCATAGGGATCAAGTGTGTCAAGTTTTATTTAAACTTTATAATCCCAGATCCAAGCCCAGCGTTCTCGGCGGTTGGTATAGAATTCTGATGAAGCTTTGTGGTAGGCTTCCTGTTCTGCTCGAATACTATGGTAGGCTATTTTGCCATGTCTATATTTTATATATCCCTTCAAATAGTCCCAGTAATAAAGGATCACAAAGCCAATTAGAAAAGTCTCAAGCATTTGCTGGAAGTGTATGTACTCGTGCCTCTTTGTTTCTTCGCTGATTGTTCCACGGCTGAACACTAGGAAGAACAAAGTGATGGCTCCAATATTGATCGGGGCAACTTTAGATAACCACACGGGTATCTTGCTGTTCTCGATGTATATCGGCTTCCAGTTTCTCATTTTATTCTCCCCAGTCTTCCCACATCCAGCGGGTTTCAATATGTTTATGTAGTTTCTTTTCAGTTTGTTTTAACTTGATGCGGTAATAAACAGTAGGAATAGAAAAAACAATTGCTGTAATTATATACCCAATCATTTCATTATAATATCCATAAGATGCTTGACCCACATACCACCAGCAGCGGTAGCGACCAACCACATAACTCTTTGCATACCCACCTTCCAGTCCTGAAGCTTCGCAAACTCAATCTGCATCTTCTCAAAATCTTCCAAGTCTTTGTCGGCTTTCTTCTTCCAAAGCTGAAGCTCTTTGGCAAACTCAAGTGCTGGTTTTGATTCCTTTACATACTCCAGCCTTCTTATAGACTCCGTTTCAAGTTCTTTGACACGACTGAACAACCCCGAGTCAGGCTCATAAAGATTTTGCTTTACTCCACGGACTCCTTCTAGGATGTCTGCTTGAGTATCTTTAATATGTTCAACTTCCATCATCAACTTATCAAAGCCACCGTTCATTGACTTGGCATTGGAGATCTTAGTCTCCATCTTTTCGACCTTATCTAAAACAAGTTTTAAAATCTCATCACTCATTGGGGGGGTCCTCCAAAACAAAAAAAGACCAGGCAGTAGTTCCTGGTCTTTTTAGGATGTAACCGACTGTTCTAATTAGTCGCTAGACTTGTGTTTTTATTCACCACCCTTCCGAAGAACAGCACAATTTGTTGTGAGGAGTGTCCCAGCAGCCGAAGCAGCGTTGCGGAGAGCACACTTCACTGTCTTAGCAGGGTCGATGACTCCTGTTTCGACAAGATTCTCAAACTTTTCAGTCCTAACATTGAAGCCTACGTTTTTATCATGGTCGTCGTGAGACAAAGAGTTTATAACGATATCAGAGGAAATGTCAGCATTCTTAAGTATCTGGGTAATAGGAGCAAAACATGATTCTACCAGAGTTTGTGCTCCTCGCAACTGATCGTCGTTCTGTGGCTCAATCTGTGCGGCAATAGCAGCCTTGAGTAAAGCAGTGCCGCCGCCGGCGACCACACCATCTTCTTGGGCTGAACGAACTGCCTCCAAAGCGTCCTCAACTCTATGCTTCTTTTCCGTAACTTCAATCTCTGTTGCTCCGCCGATGCGAATTACCGCAACACCAGACGACAGGCGTGTGATACGATCTTGTATCCTCTCTGCCTCCTGAAGGCTTTCCGTTTCAGATAATGTCGCCCGCAAAAGGTCTAAACGCTTTTCAAGTTCATCATAATCAGTCTGACCGTCAGCAATTGTTGTATGCCGCTTAGAACTCTCAATGCGTTTTGCATTCCCAAGGTGGGTCAACTTTACATCTTGAAGCCTGAGACCTTGGTCTTTGCTGATCAAAGTAGCGCCGGTGACCAAAGACAAATCCTCAAGCAAGTTGCGGCGCTCTTCACCGTAGCGAGGGGCTTTAATCGCTGCTATCTTCATGCCATTTCGCATACGGTTAATGATAAGAGCAGCTAACAACTGCCCCTCTATCTCTTCGGCGACGATTACAAACGGTCTGCCATCACGAGCCACAACTTCTAAGATGGGAAGCATCTCGTCTACGTTGTCAAGTGACTCATCGGTCACAAGAACTAAACAATCTCGATAATCTGCCACACCACGGCGCTCATCTGTGACAAACTGAGGTGATACATAGCCTCCCTCAAACTGGAATCCTTCTGTGACATCCATTGAAGTTTTTAGGGAGCGGCTTTCCTCGATGGTGATTGCGCCGTCTTTACCAGCAGCAGCGACGGATGAAGCTATCAGTGCCCCGATGACCTCATCGCCGTTGGCAGAAACTGTAGCGATATGACAGATCTCCTCTTCGCTCGACACAGGTTGAGACATCTCTGTGATACGCTCGCAGATAGCATCCACTGCGAGGTCGATGCCACGCTTGATGTCGGTCGATGATGCGCCAGCAGCAATGTGCTTATTGGCTGCTGTTAGAATAGCCCTAGCCAATACAGTGCTGGTAGTGGTCCCGTCACCGCTTGTTTTCTCTGTCTCCAGAGCAGCTTGACGGAGAACTTCAACAGCAGCTTGTTCATAGTCATCATCTAATTCTACAACCCGAGCAACACTTACGCCGTCTTTAGTGATGACTGGATCGGCACCACGCTTGTAGAGGATTACATTTTGTCCCCTTGGTCCAAGCGTAGATGCCACAGCATCGGCGAGCTTGTTGGCTCCATTAAGTAACTTTTGTCGGATGTCATCTCCGAATAGGATATGATCTTTACTCATTTGTTTCTTCTTCCTTTGTTTTTCTTAAGCTGTTTTACTTGCTTTTGAACTGATGTAACCGACGCCTCTAGAGAATCCAAACGCAGGTTGGTAGTATAATAAAAACCAATAAGCGGGACCAGTAGCGTTATAATTGTAATGAGTGCCTTGATATCAACCTTCATTGTGCTACGTTGTTTCCTCGACAGTAATCACTTCGATCTCAAAGGTCAAGTCTTGACCTGCAAGCGGGTGGTTTAGGTCAGCCGTGATCGTGTCCTCCTGGACTTCTACAAGTCGAGCTACAACTTGCTGACCGCCGGGACCCTGCAAGGGGATGGGCATTCCTTCGTTAAAGGGGAAGTCATCTGGAAACATGTTTTTCTGCAACGTTGTCATAGCTTCAGGGTTAGGATCCCCATAAGCATCAGCAGACTCAACAGTGAATGTCTTGCTTTCGCCCGCTGTCATCCCAGTCAAGGCAGTTTCAAAACCAGCAATGAGATTACCTTGACCAGTTGTGACGGTCATTGGCTCATTGCGCTCATAAGAACTATCAAAAGTAGTTCCATCATTCAAGGTGCCCTTGTAGTTAAAGGTCACGGTA
>UEXM01000439.1_pt1 | contig 36719 bp, 40 predicted proteins | sample 1796661 | NCBI WGS metagenome assembly UEXM01 (sample SAMEA4772469, study PRJEB27181) | metagenome
ATACTTTAGAGAGTGTATATAACATACATAACAATCGTAAAACTATGATGCCACAACAAGGGAATGGACAACAACCAATATACATATTGAAAGATGGAACAGAAAGGCTATCTATGAAACAGGCTCAAAGAAGTAATATTGCTGCTGCTAAAGCGGTTGCAGAATCAGTACGTTCTACGCTTGGACCGGAAGGTGCAGATAAGATGTTAGTAGATGGTTCTGGGGCGGTTGTAATAACTAATGATGGTGCTACAATATTACGTGAATTAGCAGCAGATCATCCCGGTGCAAAGTTAGTGATAGAGGTATCAGAAACTCAAGAGATGGAGTGTCGGGATGGTACGACATCATCAGTTATTATTGCAGGTTCTTTACTAGAAAAAGCAGAAGATTTACTTGAACAACAAATACATCAAACGGTAATTTGCAGAGGTTATAGAAAAGCCAGTGACTTAGTAAAGAAATCCATAAAGGAAGTAGGTTGGGATGCTAACGAAGATGACTTGAGAACTGTTGCAAAAACAAGCCTTACAGGAAAGAGTGCTGAATCAGCAATAGAAGTATTATCAAACATTTGTATAGATGCTTTGAATGCAGTTACAGAAGAAGATGGTACGGCGATTATGGATAACATTGTGCCAATTTGTTTTAGTGGTGGGCAGTATGAAGATTCACAATTAATCAAAGGTGTTGTAATAGAAAAAGAAAAATTACATAGCGATATGAAATCTGAATTAATAGATGCCAATGTATTATTATTAACTACTCCAATTGAAGTAAAAGAGACTACTCAAACCATGAATGTAAATGTTACATCACCCGAACAAATGGAGAAGTTCTTGGCTCAAGAAGAAGCGGTGATAAGAGGGATGTGTAATGATATAATTGCATCAGGGGCTAATGTTGTATTCTGTCAAAAAGACATAGATGAATTAGCAGTACATTATCTGGCAAAGGGAGATGTGTTGGCATTGAAGAGGGTCAAGAAATCTACAATGGAATCATTAAAGAGAAGTACAAAAGCGAATTTAGTTTCAGATACATCCGAGATAAATATCTTTGAAGATCTTGGTACATCAAAACATATTTATGAAATTCAAAAGGGCGAACATAGATGTTTAGTAGTAGAAGATAAAGATGGTACATCAAGTTCTGTTACTGCTTTACTACGTGGTTCAACGGGCCATGCAGTAGATGAATTAGAGCGAGCGTTTGATGATTCAATGGGGGCAGTTCTACTGGCTCATAAGACAAAGACTTTGATATCTGGTGGCGGTTCAGTGTATGCCCATTTAGCACGAATTGTAAGGAAGGAAGGAGTAGAGATGGGAGATAGACAAGGGATGGCTATGGAAGCCTATGCAAGCGCATTAGAGAGCATCCCTCGTACTCTAGCGGAGAATGCAGGGATAGATCCAGTGGATGCCATAATCAATATAAGAAAGGCAAAGAACGAGAACTATGGTATCAGCGTGAATGGTGATGTAATTAATATGAAAGAACTAGGAGTTATAGAACCTAGAAAGGTACTAGAAACTGCTATTCTAACTGCCACTGAAGCGGCGGTAATGATACTTAGGATAGATGATGTAATCAGTATGAAGCAAGCCCCACAAGGTATGCCGCCTATGATGGGATGAGTGATATCCTATGCCCAAAAAAGTCTTTGCAGGTAGAACAAAAAGACTTAGGAAAAAGATTATTAAATTTTTAGAACAAAAGGGGCAAGCATCATCTACTGAAATTTATGAGTATCTAAATAATAAAACATATGGAGGGACAACCCCTCAACAAATTGGCAATATATTAGCACAGGATCCTAGATTTAGAGCAATAGGAACTGTCAGAAATTCAAGTGTAGAGGGTTCTGGTACGTTGCCGGGAGTAGCCCGTACATGGGACGTTTTAGTATATGATTTAAGTTTAGATTACAAGGAGTGGATATGATGGTTAAATATTATACATGTCAGGTTTGTTGGAAGGAAATTAAACATGCAGGTAGCAGCGTTTCACATGGAGTTTGTGGTACGTGTACTCGCAAGAAATCAGGAGTTCGTAGGCGAGAGTTTATACGGGATTCTCACTTGTCTTGATATGGGCCGGAATATCATATATTTTACCGTAAGGGGGTAGAGAGGGTTTCCGGCCTTCAATGTTAGGCGACATTCTTTATTGAAAAATTTACCCTCTCTATTCCCGCTTTTTATTCAGAAGAATAATAAAGAAAAACATGAGTTCGCATGTATGGTGAATTGCGTGGGATGCAACATAGAATTAAATGGATATAATACAAAAGGGGCATGGAGAAATAAGAAACCTAAAGCCGTGAGATGTGGCAAGTGTTATCTTGAATTTAAACGAGAAAAACGTATTTTAACTAAATAATAAATAGTATAATATATATACCCCGACCTCTTAGCATAACTGCCGAAAGGTACGGAGGAATATATATGACAAAAAAAATATTGAAGAAGAATGTAGAAGAACAAATGGAAGGAGACTACCCTGCTGAGTTAGGCATTGCCCTATCAGCATTGGGGGATGTCCTCACTACTCAGTGGTGGGAACAAAATGGTGTCTTTCTGAATAAGGAAGAACGTGATGTTCGTAATGAGCCATTGGCATCAGTGGGCAATATGAATATTAAGATTGATACGGGCTATGGTAAAACATTTGTTTTATCTCCCGCTAATGAAGATGAACCATCAGTTATTATCCCTGTTGGCATGAGTGATAAAGTAACTACTGCCACTAGACCTAATGATTGGATTATGAGTTTCTTGTTAGCATGTATTCAAGAAATGGCTCAAGATGATTACATAACAGTATCAAGAATTATGGATGCTATCAACCATCATATAGATGTTGCAACGGAAGTAAAAGATGACAAGAAAAGAATAGTACAAACTAAACTACCTGCGGTAAAGAATGCAGGTATGATATCTGGTTTCTTATCTTCAATGAAGAGGACATTTACTTCTCGATGTAGAGGTTCATCCAGAGTTAATCTAAAGATGGATTTAGTAAATACTACAACCAATGTATCTAAGCCATTAGATTTTAGTGAAGTAGTAGTTCCAAAATTACAACCTACTACAATCATTAGAGAGGGCAAAGCACCTGTAAAAGATGTAGTCAAAAATGTAGTAGAAATCAATTCAGATATTGATGTTGATGTAATGCTTTCAAGAAGAGTATTAGAGAGTCAAATAAAGGCATCTATCGAAGGCGAATCTACCATTGGTATGATACGAAAGAGCATGGTTCAATTTGGCGTAGATGAGGCCGTATGGAGGCCAAGACTCGATGCTATGGTAAAGTCAGGCAACGTGCAAACGAATGGCTTAGATCGAAGGGCTAAGAGATACATAGTAGAATCTAAAGAGGTGAAAGCATGAGTTCATGGTGTAACTGTAAATATCCAAGGGCACGTATCAATACTATTACAGGGGGTAGAGTAGATATCAAGGATGGTATAATTACCGACTTCAATAGCGATTGGTTAGTAGAGTTAGTTTCAGTATATTGTGAAAAGTGTGGTGTGGAGGTGAAACCATAAATGGGTTTTGATTATTTAGATATTAATGATTACATAGGTGTAAAATGTCGAATTTGTAATGGAATACTTTCCAATTGTAATGGAGATTACTCACGTAAAAATCGGGATGAATGGAATGAGAAAAATAAAACTTGTACTTGTGGAGGTAGTTTATTATGAAATGGTGGAGGGAATATCAATGAGTAAATCAGGCTTCTATATTAATGCAGACAATTCGATCATATACCCTATGGTATCTGATGGTAAAGAATTTACTTTGAAAGAGTTACAATCCTTTGTAGGGGGATTAATAGAGTTCGCACCTAATAACCATAAACTAAACATAATAGCCAATGAAGAAGGTTTATTGCTTGAAAAAGTAATACCTAATATGATTGTTTATCAAATATTTGGAATAAAACTTTTTGGTGATGTATTTGTTTTTGATACTAATTCGCTAAGGAGATATTTAACAAAATACAAACCCCAATTAAAATTTTTATTTTACTTAGAGGAGGAAGAATAACATGGCTAATTATGTTAATATTTCTTTAGCAGAATTTGATGCTTTTATGGACGCTCAAGGTTTTGATAGAATTAACCAAGAAGAGAGAAAGGAAATGTATCGAAACAAGGGCATAGCCTTTGTTGAATCTGGTGAACACTTCTATGAGTACATGATGGATAATACTCATGCACCCGGATGTCGCATTCGTGTTTATTCATCTATATCATACAAGGACGGGTTAAGCCGTCACAACGGCTCGGATGCTATTCGCATAGTTCTAGTAGACCCAAGCGATAACGTCTATCATTCAGCGTTTAAACGTACACATAGAGTAAAGGGATGGAGGTTGAACCTATTGAAGAAGTATGAAGAGGTAATTGAGAATGCTAAGGTGCATAGATGGCAACCTATGTCTTCATGTTCATGTGGTGGCAATCTATCTACTAGATATGGTAAATATGGATATTTCAGATCTTGTGATAATTGGAGGAAATGTAATGCCTGAAATAGAGAAGTTACAATGGTGTGATATTTGTGGTTCAAAGATGGTACAGGGTGGTGTAAAGAAAGATATCTTATCAAGAATAGATAGAGTTACCGTTGAATGTAAAAGATGCAACAAATGGACATGGGAGGAAGAGTAGATGCCAAAACGTAGTGTTCACATACGAAATGAAAATCTAAAGAAGTGGGAGGCTATTTCTGAAAAAAGCGTATGGATTAACAATATTTTATCATCATGGTCAATAAAAGACCTTGAGAGACTAAAAACGGAAAACCCTTATTCAAAACTTGAAAGAAGAGTGGCTAAATTAGAGGAACTACTGGATAAGGAGGATAAAATATGAGTAAGAGGATAAGTAAGTCATCTTTGGGTACATACGCGTTTTGTCCATATCAATACAAGATAAGTTACATACATCGTTTACCTAGTATAGAATCAGAGGCTATGGTAAAAGGAACTAATGTGCAGAATAAAAAATTAATTAAGATGGAGGAAGAATAACATGGTTGATGATGTAGAGTTATTAGATGCAGATATTATTGACTATCATATTACTATTCCTTTAAGAGATGTGCCTGAAGAGGATTCAGTAGCGTTATTCTTGTTAGAAAACGTCATGAGGGGCAACGGTATTACTTTTGATACAGGCTTTGGTTCTGATGGCCGAGAATGGTTTTTGGATTGGTCTTTGGATGGTGCTACGCCCGAAGTAGTAATTCAAAAATTAAGAGATACAAAAGTAAAATTCCAAGTAGAAATGAGAGTGAGGGAAAATGATGAAGATGAAGTTTAATCAATTCAAATGCTCTAGGTGCGGAGAATGGATTGAAAATCATAACATCTATCCTTGTCTTGGTGGAAAGCAACATGAGGAGGTAAAAAGATGAGTGAAAAGATGAACTCAGGGCCAAGATTGACGGTATTTAGAAAGGGTAGAAAGCCAAAGAGGTCGCAAAAGAAATCAAAGAAGGTGTGGATAGGCGCACAATCTTTGTTCGGCCATTTACCTGCTTCTATGACGATGATACCTAGTAATAGTAAATACAATGATGAATTATTAGAAACTACCAGATGGGTAATTGAAAAGATAGATGATGACCCTAATCCCATAATCATAGATGCACCTGCGACTAAAGCCTATGACATGCTAATTGCAATGTTGAGGGAAAATCAATGAGTATAGAGGAATTTCCTAAAGCACCGAGAGTGCCTATATTCATGTCCATAGGAACATTTGTAGAGTCTAAATTAATTATCGGTAATGAAAAATCTAATGATTTAATTGTTGGCAAAGATACCGATACCTTTTGCAAAGGTCAATGGGATTTTGATACTCCCAAAATTATTTTTCCATACCTAAATACTCCAACAAGGATTGCAGAAAAATTTGGGATGACAATGTATGATCCTATAACAAATCAAAAAGGATGGGTGTTATCAGATGCAATAATGAATAATATGATTATTTTTGATGATAAAAGTGGTAGCCAATTAGAGACAAAATTTATTGAATTAATAGATGAAGAAATGATTGGGAAAAATTGGGAAGGAGTATATCTTAATCAAAGTGAATTACATAATCATATATCTTTATTACGAGGTATGAAATTTAAAAAGATATCAGCCATGTATGATCCTATTTCTTCATTATTTTCTACATCTTTTGAATGTCATGTTTGTGGTTGTCCTTGTGAAGAGGTAATTACAAAACCTTGTCATGGGTGTGGCGAAGAAGACCCATTATTGAATACAGGCTTATCTATTGATGAAGAATCATTGAATTGGAGTCTTGGTAAAGAATGGGAGTGAGTGTTCATAACTCAAACCATGTACCCTTTATGTTATGGCAGACCCAAGAAGTAAAGCATATGCAATTGAAAGGAGATATAGAATGCTTATCCAACCTTGGACAGAGATGTTATCAGAAATTAGAACTGATAGAGGGATGTTGTTAGGTTCTACTCAATATACAGAAATGGTAGGCATAGACAAAGCAAAGTCTCTTAGTGCTATTGATGAAAGACTAATGCAAGCGGAGGAATGGTTGCTACGCTATGCTAACGAAAGGGTAATTGGTACATCTTGGAGAGTAAGGAAATGGTTGAAAGAGGCTGCCAGATTAACCGATGAAGAATTAGAAGGTGCATAATATGTTGGTAAAAAATAATATGTTGATAATAGAAACAAAAACGGGATTAGCCCAAATAAATTTGTTAGAAGTGGCTGCTTTAGTAACTCATCCTTATCTAGTAAGAATAGGAGATGATGAAAAAGTGACATACATTGATTTGCACATGAAAAGTGGTACTATATTTACAACTGAACAATTGAATGAAGGAGATATAGATTCTATTGAATCGGCGTGGTGGGATTTACATGAAATTTAACAATATTTGTACGCTATGTAATTTTAAATCTAAATTTATAGTAAGGGATTTAGCAGTAGGAACAAGAGTGTTTTGTTCTGAAGAATGTTATGCTAATTATGTGGGATTGCCAGTTAGAGGTAATGGATATTATGGTTTGGAGTTGATAGAATGATAAACGAAGATGATGTGATTTGGGCGATTAAAACTTTTACTTCTTTAGCCATAGGAGGAACATGGCATTTACAGGGTGTAGGTGTGTATGAAAGAACTGCTGAAGATGAATTGACAATGATAGAGATACATCATGCTAAACCTACGGAAGAATCCAAAGGGTTGTTTGAATCACATGAATATCTAAATTTATTAGCAAATGAATTAGGATGGACGATGAAGCAAAAAGTACAGAAATCATATGACTATGAAGGTAGAGAGATGAATATTCCAGAGGATAGAATAGGCGAAGCAGGTGTTTGTAGTAAGAACTGTGGCACTATTGTAAGAATAGAACCGACAGGACCGGGTAAAGTACATGCTTTGATAGAAAAGGGAGGAGTATGCCCTATTTGTGGTGAAAAAGGATTTGGTAAAGATTGGGAAGGTTTATGGGTTGTTGTAGACGATACTGGTGCTAGATTGAAAATGTTATCAAAGATGGAGGAAGAGTAGTGCCTCGCAAAGCACATGACTATCATAATAACTTACACGATGTTGTAAAAACATCATGTCATATTGGAGAGGAATTACATGTGGTTACTACAAACGCATACAATACTAGAGTATTGAATTTAAGAATGTTCAAAGTAATGCCATCTAAAACAGGATATACAGGTTATACTAAAAATGGTTTCTTCTTAACTAAAAATGAAGCAAGAGAATTACGAGATCATATATCTGAATTAATTGAAAATGAAAGTGCATGGGATGTAGTCGAAGAAAATTCAATAAAGGAATGATTAGAATGGATGAAGATTTGGTTAAACTTGATATGAAAATAGTTTTTTCAAAATTATTAGATTCTGAAGAAGATATTGAAAATGCAACAAAGATGGCTTATGAGTTATACACAAGGGGTTTGAGAATTGGAGGTAGAAGGCCATCTAGTTTGAAAGGAGATTGTATTTACATAATTATGAATGCATCAGGATATCCTACATCTATACCATTCCTAACATACATTATACAAGAAGCATGGAAAACACCTACAAAGAGAACTCCTATGAAAGGATATAGTTCAAAAACTAAAAGATGGTTTTTAACTGAAAAGGGAAAGTCTGCTATTATAGATGTTATAGGAGATGAAGAAATATACGGTTCTGTTATGAAGGTATTCAAGAGGTAAACTCATGTTGGCTTATCGTTCTCTCGCTGAGACATGGAGAGTTATATCTGAATATAACGTAAGAAACCGAGCAGAGATGGTTGCAAATTGTATAAGAGCGTCTATGCAAGACACATGGTCAATAATATCATTTTTTTATCCTAAAGATGGCATTGGCACTAGGTTAAGTGATGAAGATTTTAGAGAGATATTCTTTTTGTTAACAGACGCTTATCCTGAAGAGTTAGAGGATAATCCTGATCCTATCTATTTACTAACTTCTTTGTCTGAAACAGAAATTACTGAAGGTAATTGTAAACCAATAATAGACAGATTACATAACATATTAAATGCAGAAAACAATGAAGTTAGATCATGGTTAATTAGGCCGTTGTTTGAACGTATTAACAAAGATGATTTACATCCTTTATTTCTTCGTCTTAGCATAAGAGCATCCCCTATAAGAAGAAGAGATGTGATAATGGCATTGAGTATGGCATATCAAGAACCATTTCACCATGTAAGGACTTCTGTTAATTTGTTAGGATTAAAAAATACAGTAAGGGATTTATCTATGAATGGATTTGATTATACTAAGATAAGGCCACTTATGTTTCAACCTTTATTAATACCAAATCCAACTCTAGCAAAGAAAGCCGAAGATGTTTTGTTTACCAAATGTTATGCCGAAAAGGTAGAAGGAACTTGGGTTACGTTGCACCATGATTCTGTAAAAACTATGGTATTCGATTCATCTGGTTCTGAAATAGATGGCATAGAAAATGTAAGAGCGTGGGCTTTAGATTTAGAATTGTCAAATGGGATATATCTATGTGATTATGCAGAACGAAGGGCAAACTCATTTCTTCTTGTTGATTGGCTTAATCCAAATGAGCCAAAGATGACATATGCATCAAGAAGAAAACAATTTGCTATGTTACCAGATTGGGCTATCAAACCCATGCTACAATTAGATAATCCATACCATCCTGATTCATCTCCTTCACCATACATCTTACGGAATGCAAGAGGTATCTTAACATATGAAAATACCAATGAAGAAATAGCATTACTTAATCCTAAAGAAAAACATAGGGTGCTTAGAATTATCTCTGGTAGAGTTGCAAAATCAAATACAGGAGGGATGCCTATCATTATGTGGAACTTAGGAGTTAGAGATGGTTTTGATTATTATTCAGTATGTGAAATAGAAAGCCCTCATGGATTTATACAAGAAGTAAAAAGATATTTATCTCCCTACAAGATGATAGAAGGGGAAGCGATAAAATTAATTTCACCTTTGTTTGCTAATGTGAATATTATATCATCAGGATGGGGGGATATTGGTACTTATCTCAAAGGCGAAATTATCAGTATCAATCCAACGGCAGGGATATCAGATTGCATGGGTGTGGAGGAATTAGGTTATGTTGAGCCAGAATGATAAAGATGTAATAATTTTGGCAAGTACAGTCAGGGGTGGCATAAAATGCGTGAAAACGACAGAGAGAGCCTGTGGGTACATTATACGCCCTGAACTATGGTTCAACGTCATGAATGGGGGGTCAAGCAGGGCATTGACATCCGAAGGCATAGAAGTAAAGAATAGATATACAAATACAGATGATATTGAATATATATTAAATTTGATAGATGGGTTAGAAGATCTATCATCTACTACAAAGGGATTGCATGAAGTAAGAAAACATAATGGTAAATTACCTAAGCCCAAAACTCATCAAGACATAATAGATGTACTAAAAATATTGAATGAATAGTGAGTGTTTATAGTCTAACCATTCTTAGAATGAAATCCGCAAAGGCGGGAGATAATAGAATGTTAGATAATAGATTGAAACAAATGGCAGAAAAAACAGGTAAAACGATAGATGAATTAGGAAAAGACTTTTCTAATTTTGTAAGAGATTCATTCTCGGATGCATGGAAAGATGCAAACCAAGATTTATCCAAAATAGAAGATGAGGATTTTTTCTTCTTCTTAGAAGCATATGACATAAGAGAGATTCGTAAGAGAGGTAGCGGTTCATCTGGTAAGGGTGAGGAATATGTTGGTATGGTTATTGGTTTGAAAGGTACAAGAGATATCATGGCTAATCAGAGAAAACTCGCTCAAGAATCAGCAGAAGTAGATTTGGCTGCTACTTTGTCATACGGCATTACTCCATTTGCTAATAAGCAAATTACAGTGCATGTTGGAAGGGCGCATTATGGTGAAGGTCATTGGATGGTATCAAATGGTAAAGACCAAGTAGTTCATAGAGAAGAGGGTAATGAGAGTGAATTGCCAAGATGGGCAATTGCAGTTCCGGGTAAAGCATATTATATTGCATTATTAGGAGGTAAAGGGCCAAAGGTTGCTTATTCTTTGAAGAAGGAGTATTATGTAGTAGTTAATACTCCACAATTATTTTTGAAAGAGGGGCCACTACCAATGATGGTTTTGGAATGTAATTTCGATGCGGCAAATGTTGACCTTGCTATGAATGTGCCAATTAAATTTAAAGCAGAAAAAGATAATTCATATTTATTCCCCGAAGAGAATATATTAGTTGCAAATAAACTTTATCCTGAATATGGTTTGGGTTGGGTTGAAGATAAACATCTTTCAATCGCTGAACAAATGTTTTCTCCTGACCAATATTTATCTCAATTCCTTCCATATGTTTCTGATTTATCCGTTTTACACGATTTCCATGATGCTAATCAAAAGAATAGTTCTAAAACTGGCAAAAATTATGGGCCAACAGTATGCATTAAAGGTGTTGTAGATTACATAGATCATGATGGTAAAGAGAATGCTTATGCTGATGGAGGTTTCGTTCACAGTATGACCATAAGTAGTCAAAGTCTAAGAAGGGAAAATAGCGATGCAAAACTTTGGATAAAAGTTTCAGCAGATTTAAAGAATAAGTATCATGCTTTCAAAGGACAAAAAGAAGGTACATGGAATGACTTTACATCTGGAACTCAAGTCTTTGCAGTAGTCTCTACAAGTACATGGGAAAATCAAATGGGCGAAATCAATCTTAACTTAGATGCACATAATGTTTGGGCAGTTCCAAAAAGAATCTTTTGGGCAGAAACTCCTACTGATGAAAGTAATGACCTAAGTGGACTTGGTGGATTTAGGGGTGATGGTCAATGAGTGGATTCTTTGACAGTTTTGAAAAGAAGGATACTGATGCCATAGAGACACCTACAATAATCGAATCTACTACTAATGAAGTAAGTAATGTATATGGTGAAGTAGTAAAGCCAGATTTTGACTTTGATCCTAACATGAGTTTAGAGGAACAAGAAAATTTACATTATGGGAATGCGGGATTGAAAAGCGATGTCCATCCTATGACGCTTAAACCACAACAAAACAAGGGTGAACAACCCTCTCCTGTCGCTAAATCAGAATCATGGATGCCTTCATCAATGAACCCTGCGTGGCTTCATATTAACGCTGCTAGAGCAAAGAATAAGATTAGTGATAAAACACATTATGTATTAATGGGAATAGCCGGGCCACCAAAATCAGGTAAATCTGGTGTGGTCTTAGATAGCCTTTCTGATGAAGAAAAAGAATTAGGTGCAGAAATACATCATCTTGATTTTGATTTAGGTGGCGAAACTACGAAAGCCGCACATCATACGGGAACTGAAAATATAGTAGTTCTCAATCCTTGGGTTATCAACAGTAATCCTAGTAGAGTGCCTTATGATTTCCCTGCTACATATCAAAGAACCATAGATTACTTGAGGGCAGCAGTAGAGATGGCCGATGCTCAATTGGCTTATTTCAATGAACATGGTACAATGCCTAAACCATATCTAAAAACAGTAGTGTTTGATGGTGCAGATCATTGGTTAAACATCTGTGAGACTGTGATGAAGGTAGATGACCTAAAACTAGGCCCGGATGGAATTGCAGTAGCAGGTAGAGATGCTACAACCAAAATTGGAAGGTTTAATTGGAACATTCGTAAGAACCGATATAATTCTGCTTTAACAGTATTACAAGAATTGTGTCGAAGAGGTATTCATTGTTATATTATCACACACATGAAAACTGCGTATGATTCTAGTGGCAATGAAATATTAGGTGCAGAATCTCCTCATTGGTTGAAAGATACAGAAGGTTGGTTACAACAAATGTCTGTATTTGAGGTTGATGAAGAAAGGGATGATAGAGGTGAATTAACAGGCGTTATCAATTCCCATGCAGTAGTTACTCAAAATAGAACCAGTCTCAAATCTAGTGGTAAAATTCGTATATTCCGTAGAGATAAAGATGGCGGAGAGTGGTTTGGATGGAAGGGACTTAGAGATGGTTCTTTAGAGCATTCTGATGACCATGCCGAATGATATTGCTTAAAGCAATTAACAATATTATGGGGTATGGCAATGGATGACTTAATGAAAATAAGAGCAGGTGCGGCATATGATGTACCTAATCGTAAAGGTTTGAAATCATCGTACCAATGGCATCCCGGCATGAAAGATGATATTATTTTACGTGTTTCTAAATCATCTCTGGGTGCATTTAAATTCTGTTCACAACAGTATTTCATAAAGTACCCATTAAGAGTTAGAGAACCTGCTAATGATGATATGATACGAGGGAGTAATGTGCATGATGCAGTTGAAGAATTTTACAATACAGTTAGTGTTGCATATGCAGCATCAATGAAATCTTATGGCATCAAGTATGTCTTACAATACTTCAATGAATTCATACCTTCAGAAGATCCTAAGAGAGGATTATATACATTAGGTGAAGAAGAACATTTGAGAAAATATATGTATGTAGAAGCCCAACGATTTATGGATTGTGATGACCCTCAATTCTTTTTACCGATTGCTAACGAAGTTACCTTAGATACAGTAGTAGAGATAGAAGGAGTATTGGTTCACTTGACAGGAATAGTGGATAGAATGTTTGCGGATGAAGATGGACGTTGCCACATACATGAATTAAAGACAGGTGTGTGGAAAGATAAACCCCAGAAATGGCAATCAATGAGAGAAGAGATGGCATACTATGTGTATCTATTACAATTAACTGACCATGAAACATTAGGTGGATTGAATGCAGAATATTGGGGATGGGATCATACAGGTGGAGAATCAATATTTAGAGGTAGAGAACCTGTAATTGGTAAACCAGTAGAAAAGATGATGGATTCATTAAGGTCGTTAGTAAAAACCCATAAGATGTATAAAGGTGATAATAATGGTAAATATTTTCCTTTGATAAATGATTTTAGTGCAAAATATATTTGTGAGCCTTGGTGTAGAGTGAAGGGATTTTGCCCAAGATACGACAAAGTATTGTGGCCTTACGAGGAGGAAGAGTAAATGAAAATATTAAACCTCTACGCAGGGATTGGAGGCAACCGAAGAGGATGGGGAGATGAGCATGAAATTGTTGCTGTTGAATACGATGAAGAAATTGCAAAAGCATATAAAAAACATTTTCCTAATGATGAAGTTATTGTCGGAGATGCTTTAGAATATGTGTTAAACAATTATAATAATTTTGATTTTATTTGGGCAAGCCCTCCATGTCCCTCTCATTCCTCTTTAAGATTCAATTTAGGGTATAAAGCAGGTAAGTATGGGCCAATAATTCCAGAAATGACAAGTCTTTATGGCTTGATTACTTTTCTACAACACCATTATGAAGGTGGTTGGGCTATTGAAAATGTTATTCCTTATTATGAACCTCTAATTACTCCAACCGCTACATTTGGTAGACATCATATTTGGTCTTCATTCCCTCTTCACGATGTATCTATGGAAAGAATGCGTATGAATGATAGGAATGATGTAGAGACAATGACAGAATGGGTTGGATTTGATATAACAGACACCAAGATAAAAAATAAACGAAAGGTTTTGCGTAATTGCACAGATGAGGGCATTGGTGATATGGTTCTTTATTGCTTTTTAAATAACATAAGATCTCCTAATCAAGAAACTTTAGAGCGTTTTTACGAGAGGGAAGAGTAATGACTCATTTGTTTGAACATTTTCCCAGAGAAGTAAATATGAGAACTAGAAAAGTAGTCAAGTCCATGTATGAACTTCAAAAGTACATAGACAATACAAATGGAAAAGATAATCTTACTACAACGGTGTATGGATTTAGAGATTTAAAACCCAAAGGGAATAGATGCGAATACAATACTGCAATTGTTCCTCATTTTGTAATTGATTTAGATAAAGGTAGGGCCGAGTTAGAAGGATTTGATACAGAATTATCAACAGGAACAAGATGTACTCAAGATACTTTGAATCTTGCTATTTATTTACGTGATAAGGATATAAGACATGCTATTTGGATGAGTGGTGGTGGTTATCATATTTGGGTTATGTTAGACCAGATATATAACGTGCCAACAAATGAAATGAGTAATCTTTTGTTTTCGGGTAGGGCTATGTTGAATAAATGGATAAAAGATATGGATTTAATAACAGTTGATCCTGTTGTTTCATTTAGGCCGGATAGACATATACGAATCCCCAATACTTACAATGCCAAGCGTAAACTTTGGAGCATCCCTGTATCTATTGAGGATATATGTAAGGGATGGGATGCTGTTAAAACAATGGCTAGTAAACCATCTGGAGGAATGAAAATTTGTGGTGGCAAGGGATTGGATATAGACATAGTAGAATATGATGAGTCGAATCCTTATCTTGGTATGACAAGAATGTTTCAAAAATTTGATGCTGATGATATAAATATAAAGATGCAGAACGTAGAAGGCATTCCGATGTTGCCTTGTTTAGAAGCCGCCTGTTGTGACAAAGGCAGCAACCCTCCACATATCTCTCGCTCGTACCTTATGATGTATCTATTGGACTATTATAGAGGGTTTGCAAGGCCACCAAGTTCCACTAAAGTCCCGCCCGCAGAAATTATCAATAAAGCACACTCCTTTATTTATTCTTTGGAGTGGTCTGATTATAATCCTAAGATTACACAAGAAATGTTAGTTCACGGAGCAAGTAGAGAGTACCTAACGCCCTCTTGTCCGACAATTTTTAGAGAGGGATTATGTATAGGGAAGTGTCCTTTCTATGATGAGAAGGGGGTCGCAATATGAGTGATGAACTAGAGAAAATAAGAGCAAGACGAGCAAAGAAGAGATTAGAAGCATTAGATAGTGAAGATGAGGCAGTTAGACAAGAAGTAATGGACACATTACCTTGGGCTTTTAGATTGAATAAAGGAACAGGATTTTTAGAAATATTACAAAATCAAGAAATGGTTGCTATAACACAAGATCCTAGATTTGCAGAGTTAATTACCGATGTTTTGAATCGTATGAAAATAGCAGAAGAAATGTTTGGAGAGGACTTGCCTTGAATAAAAGAATTGATTCATGTAGGTGTGGAAATGAATTTGCATGGCATTTCAAACATGGCATGTGTATGTCTTGTCGTAAGCCAATACCAAGGTGATTTAAATGTCAAAAATATTGTTTATTGACCATAGAGAAAAATCAGGACTAGAAGAGTTAGTAAAAAAATATTGTATAAAAAATAAACTATTATTTCAAGAACGAGAAAATCTGATAACCGATTACGCTTTTGCAAATATTGGTATAGAAGCAAAAAGCATTCCAGATTTTATGAGTAGTATGTATTCGGGTCATCTTGATAGACAATTACAAAATCTCGATGATAATTATAATCAAGTAATTCTTATTGTTTGGGGTACTATTGATAATTATATATCTCAAGCAAGAAGGGGTGGTAAAAAATTATCATTCCCTAGAGTTTTTGCAGGTTATACAGGAGGATTAGCAAGATATTCTAATGATTATGATGTAAACATTATGACATTTCCTGATAGATCTACTGCTGCCCGATTCATATGTAAGAGATTTGAAAAACATGGCACATTAGGCAAATCATCTACATACAGGCTTCTTAGAAAAACTGCTTCTGAAGATAGAAGAATAGATATTCTTAGAGCAGCAGGTTGTAGTGAAACAATAGCAAAAAGACTCTTGGAAGAATTTGGCTCAATTAGCGAAATTACATCATTATCTCCGGCAGAGTTACAAACTATTGAGGGACTTGGAAAGATACGGACTCGCAGAATTTTACACTGTCTCAATAGTGAGGAAGAAGTTCCTGATGAGAAAGTAAAAATGAGTAGAGCATGAGGAATATATATGATATTAAAACCAAACATAGAAAGTGGAAGAAAATGGGATGACTATGGATTGGTAAATGCACCATATGAAGGTAGTAAATACATAAGACAATACATTGAAAGATTCAATACAGTATCTTATTATAATGAATATGCAGGTTTATTATCTTACTTTTTTATTATTGGTCAAGTTCTATGTCCATATGTAAGAATCCCTATTCATGGTTCATACATTGATTGTAGACTACATGTGTTTTGGATTCAACAATCAAGAACAGGTAAATCAATTGCTTATGAATTTACATCTAAGGTATTGAAAGAATGTGGCGTTGAAACAGAAAAATTTAGTTCTGGTTCTGATGCAAAGTTGATAGGGACAGTTGAACAAAAGCCTGTGTTAGATGATAAAGGCAATACTACGGGAGAGATGGAAAACATTGTTGTGCCGGGTTTGTTAAATGGCTACAAGACATTATTATTTGATGAGGGTAGTATGTTATTAAATGATAAGAAAGCATACTTTTCAGATAAGATATTATTCCTACAACAGGCTATGGCTCCAATTGGAACAGAAACAAACGTGTTAGTAAATCACCTTAAAGGAGGGTCAGTGCATACACCATCAGGCATATCTTTGTGGGCTACAACATTCCCTCCAAAAGATATCATGGCACATGTTTTAGAGAAGGGATTCTTTCAACGTGTATTCTTGTATCAAAACGATGTAGGAATTGAAACGAGACAAACAACAAGTGAGCATAGGATATCCGGTGCTTATGTCCCTGTTCCTGACCAAGTGTGGACATACGAAATGCTTGCAAAGAATATCTTAGAAATAGAATCAGACATAAAGGAAAGACTGTTAGAAGCGTGTGCTATTAGTGAAGAAGACTATGATGGATTAAATGATGAACAAAGAGAAGACTTAGCAGTAAAATATGCTCATTCGTTATTTAGGCCCGGTCCTTCATATCATGCGGCTCTTTTATCGGCAGTAGATGATTACTATGCATTAGTAAAAGGAGTATCTGATTCAACCATAAGAGAAACTGCTACGAGTTTCTTACCTAATGTTGAAAACTATACAATGATATTTTCTAATTTAATTGCTGCTACTATGAGAAGTAGCGTTATTACAGGAGATCATGTTATGATGGCTACTGAAATAATATATGATAATCTTCATAATCTAATTATATGGCTTGAGAATAAGCAGGATTTCAAAGTTACTAAAGAAAGAGATGCAAGTATAAGGCAATGGAAAGTTGCATACAGTAAATCCAAAAAGATAATGCATGATAGAATGAAAAGAGAGGCAGTAAGAAAATCAGAAATTGAGCATATATATCATACATTAAATTCAGTTAGTATCAAAACTGCTCAAAGAAGATTAAATAAATTAATAAAATCTAATCTAGTAACAATAATTAAGGAAGGTAGGAATGCCTTTGTAATGATGGAGGTATAATTATGATTACAGATTGGATGTTATCTAACAATATTATATCGTTTCGTTTGTTTTCCGTAGATGGAGTTAGTGGTCTGCCTAATGGTTGGCAATTACCGGAAGAATTCAAATTAGACGGGGCTGTTTTCTATACAGGGGATATTATGTATGTATTTACTGATGATATTCATAAAATATTAATTAATTCAAAAGAAGCATTAGTTTCAGATATGAGTAAATTACAAGAATGGTTAGATTATAATAAAGGTGCTACATTAGTAGGCTATCATTCTGAAAAATTTGATATCCCTCTATTAGCAAGAGATTACAATATAGAATTCAAACATATTGATTTAGCAGATATTTTATTCGATTCATCTAAAAACCATTACAATACATATGGAAGAAGATATGATATTCACTCCTTATCTGAATGGAATAATAATTCTCAAAGTATATTACCAGATATGTCATTTATGATGAAGCCCATTCAAAGACTTTCAGAATGGAAGAGAGGGCGTTCACGTAATGTCCTTAGAACAATAGCGTTAGAAACGCAACTTATAGCACAATTATATTCTAAAATTCTTATACACGAAGAAATAAAAATACTTGATGAAAGAACTGATAGATTGGTGACGATATCTTGTGATAATGTTAGAGATGTATTAGATACCAATATTAAAATTATAAATGAAAAAGCAATAGAAGAAGAGTGATAAGTTGGTAAAAGTTGTACTAAGTCTTTTTGATGGAATGAGTTGTGGTCAAATTGCTTTAAACAAATTAGGAATAAAATACAAAAAATACTATGCATCTGAAATTGACAAACATGCGATAAAGGTAACACAATTAAATTATCCTAATACTATTCAGGTTGGTTGTGTATCAAAATTAAAACAAAAAGGTTATCCTAAAATAGATTTATTATTAGGAGGATCGCCTTGTCAAGATTTGAGTAGTTCAAACACATGGACACAAAAAAAAGGATTAAATGGCGAACAAAGTAATTTGTTTTGGGAATATGTAAGAGTTTTAAATGAATTTAAACCAAAATATTTTTTGTTTGAGAATGTAGGTTCTGCAAAAAAAGAAGATATTGACATAATAAATAGGGAATTAGGAGTTATAGGTATAGGATTTAACTCAAAACTTGTTATTCCTCAAAATAGAAATAGAGTATATTGGACTAATATACCGTTTGACATGCCTTATGAAAAAATGAATTTAACATTAGCAGATTTGTTAGAGTACAGTGTAGATGATAAATATTATTTAAGCCAAAAGATGCATGATTGTGTCATGCAACCTGCATCAGAAGGATGGCAAAGTGGCAACATGGAAACCGATTTAAAAATAGCAAGGCCGTTGACCGCAACCATGCATAAGATGCATAGGGCAGACACGGATAATTACATCACGACTGAATATAAACCATTGAATAAAACTAATTTAAGAAGATTAACTCCTATTGAATGTGAAAGATTACAAGGAGTAGATGACAATTATACCGCAGGAGTTTCTGATACTCAAAGATATAGGATGCTTGGAAATGGATGGACTATTGGTGTTATAGAACATCTTCTAAGAGGACTTATAGTAAAAATTGAGAAGCCAAGAAAAAATGTTCAATTAACTCTCAATGGTAAATGGTGAGATTTATGCCTTGGACATGTTCAAATCCTAACTGTAAAAAAATAACAAAAGGATTTGCCAAAAAAAGAACATTATGTTGGGTTTGCCAAAGATGTAAAGATAGAATGAATAATAAAAAATTAAAAATTTAACGCTTAGTCTCGGCACGTTCTGATCCTGCACCTAATTGTCTTCTCATAGCAGGTCTAACATTGCCTCTCATTTTATTTCGTGCATATCTTTTACGTGTCCTTCCACGCTTTACCTTTCTTGATTGACCCCATGCTCTTGCTTTTGCTTGTCTTGTAGGACGGTCACTTATTCTGTTTTTTGAATACCCTCTAAACTTACCTTTCTCTTCATTTTTTACCATAGACCATACAGTTTCAAAAAGTAAATCATTCATACAATTATCTCCTTAAGTTTTGGTTTTAATTTCTTCCATAATGAGGCACAGTTAGGACATTCCCATAGAAAGATTCTATCTCTTGAACCTGCATAGAAACCATTGATACGAATAGCAAGAACCCTGTCTCCACAACTAGGGCAATCTTGACTAATCTTATCTCTATAATGATTCATGGTGATACATCGCCTGTATGTCCTGCGTGAGTGTATGTAATTTTAACATGAGTTGGTGTCCCTGTATAACTTAAACTAGCGAGAAGAGTTACTACATTATCAGCAACAGTATAATCTAAACCTTGAATAAGAACTGCAATGAATCTTGGTTTTCCTGTTTTATACATGATTACTTCAATCATTCTTGTAGTTGCTTCATCTTGAGATTCTAATGGAGTATATGCTAATGTTACATCTTTCTGAGAGCCAACATATGTATCTGTTTTTATTGATTGTCTATGAGTTGGAGTTATCTGATATGCTCCTCCCATTCCTGACTGATTTACTCTCAAGTCAGATTGATAAAAGAGATGAGTTCCACCTCTACCATCTGCATAAGAACCAAGGCCCACAGGATCTCTAGCAAACAAAAATCCTAAATCGGTAATAGGAAGATTTGCAGAATTGTCCCCTGATATGAAGGTATTAGTAGGCATTGTTGCGTTACCCGATGCATCAATCAATGATGAGAATGGCATAGGTCCGGGTCTAACGAATACTCTTTTATCTTCAAGAGAAGATATAACAACTCCACTATTATATGTTAGTCTTGCTGATGCTAATACAACACTTTGTCTTGCAAGATGACCTGATGGACTTTGAGGATAAGCACCGCTTGATGTATCAATTGCTGCACCATATGTCATACCAATATTTCCAGATATTACAGGATCAACATAAATCAATAATATTCTTTCCTGATTAGCAGATAATGTTGGGACTTGAGAACTATTGTATGTAGCGAATTTTGCAGTTGCAGATGCTATGTTAATTGATTGTGCGCCAATAGAGTAAAACATACCATCTATCAAAACCGTACCTGCATTGATAGTTATGGTTGTGCTGCTAAAGGTGCAAGAACAGTTTAATGTTTCAGTTGTGTTTCTAGCGGTATCGCTATATTTATTTAGCGTGATAGGAACTACGCCATTCATCAAACCTCTTTCATTTAAGTTAGTTAAAGTGGAACTTGCTAATACATCAGTATCTCTCAATCCATCTGTTTGATATGACTTTACTGCCGTTTCATGTCCTTGTCCTAGTCCTGCCATTATCTAACCTCCATTAGTACATCTACTCTAATCTCATTTGTGCTGCCCTTATTGATGGGCATGAATGTTGCCCTATATGCAGGGGTATCTAATGCAGTATCTCCATGTAGGGCTAACTCCTTCAAGTCTTGTGAAGATGTCTGTTGTGTATCGAAGGTAGCGGATATAGCAACCGTCCTATCGTCTATCTTACTAACTTGAGGAGTTGTTGTAAGTTGTGGTGTTCCCGCCCCTCCATCTCGGCTCGATGCATCGCCACCACTTGACCCCAATGTCATACGTGTTACTATGGTGGATAGATGGTCTGCGAGTGCGGCTTTAAGTGAATCTAATACAGGCATTATTCACCCACCTTTCTATTCATGTTGAGAAATGTATTCAGTAAATGTTCAGCATTTCTCTCTTCAAAGGCTGACATCGCTTGTTCTATTAATTCTGATTCGTGTTGTTCCGCATCGGACATAGATGATCTAATGCTATCAGGCAACCGTGCATTTTTTTCTGCCTTCAAACGGGAATATGCTCGTATCAAATCAGAAAGGCTTTCATGGCCTGTGTCTGCTAATACCATTTCAAGTGGGTGTTGAAAAATATCGGCAGGGTTAGAGAAATCAGTTTTTTGACGAGGCATACTACCTGCGGAAGATCCAATTTCTTGAAAACCATCAAGATACTGTTGTTTGATTTCTTCGTCCCTTTTTTTGTCATAGTCTTTCTGTTTATCAGTTAGATATTTATTACTACTTCTTCTTCTATTAGGAAGTGCAAAAAAACCGCAATTCATACAAGTTGAATAATGGGTATCACTCTTTGACCAATCTCCAAAATAAGGTAAGAGAGTAGGTAAACCGCATTGAGGACAGGCGTTTGCTTTGTATGGCATCTTTACTACCGACCATGCTCTACTAAATGAATTCATTTTACTTCACCTCATAGAATATGCTTTTACTTGTACCAATTGGCCTAGCCCGCTTGTTCCCATCACGAACTCCTATCTTACCCATTCCATTTGTGTGTTTCCCCCCAATAATGAATCCTTGATTAGATACATTGCGGATATACACCTTATGAACTGCTACAACCTTTATTCCAGATGACATAGATAATTCTGCTATATCTACAACACTACCTGCGTTCTCATTCAATGGTTCATTGTTACCTGAAACAGATTGTAAATCAGAAATTAAACCTTCTATCCCTTTGTCGTATTGTGCTATTACAAAGTTGCTAGTTTGTTTAATATAATCATGTTCTGCTTCAAAAACAACGAACTCTCCTCTCAAACCATGCATGGGTAAATCAACATTCACTATTTCACCGGGTTGAACTGTTGATGATTTAATCGCTCCAACTATTGTAATTAGCGGCGCACCATTTTCTGAACGTGCTAATATTGATTTAGCAAGTTTTAATGCTTCATTATTTGTCTTTAATCCCGGTATCTCTTGCCTTAATGTTCTTACTAAATTAGAACTTGAACCTTTACTACTTTCCTTCTTCATTCTTTCTACATCTCTAACAACAACATATACTCTTTCGTTTTCTGCTAATGTATCTCCGACTATGACTATCTCATTAGGCGAATCAAACATCTTACTTACTGATACATTTTGAATCCCACTACCCATCCCAAATGATGAGCCTTTGTTCAAAAAGTTAGATGATGAATATACCAATGAGCCATTCTGTTCATTAATTAATTGTTTACCATCTATTTGAGTAAGATTTCTAATTATTTCCATGATGTTTAATCCTCTTGTTTTTCTTGCAGTAAATACTGATGAATGATCTGCTATGACTCTTAAAGAAGGATGAGCATTCAAGGTAGAAGATATCTCTCTATCTTTGCCAACCAATGCTGAAGTTGGCGTAACATCGAAACTGGCTAATTCCGGTCCTGCATCATTTAGCAAAGTCAATGCTGCATCAGAGGTTCTAATTCCTACAAATCCACGTTGGCCCATAAGTACACGACCTGTTGTTATACCTGCATTTTCTAAACTATCAGAATCTATATTTCTAAATAATAATGAAGTAGTCAACTCATCAATTTCTACACCTCCTATTCTTAATGCTGCACCATTTGAATCATACAAGTAAGGTGGGAAATATGTAGAAGATAATTCTTTACCGTCAAATCTCAAAGAAGTTATAGATGGAGATGCTGTTTTTATCAATGCCGATGTTTTGCCATTTTCTATAAACATTGGACGTTGATTTATCATTAAGAAATCAGCAGGATCGTACTCAAGTAATCCTCTAAAAGATAATGTTGTTTGTTTAACGGTATCATTAACTGAATCATATCTTTTCCACATTGCAGATTGTTGTTTTGCCATAGTTATTGAGTTGTCTATGAATGTAGGAGGAACAAGATGAGGTAATGTTATCGGCCTTAAATCAGATAGAGCAGAAGGCGTTCCAGAATCACTTGCATCACTTGAATAATAACGTAAAATTTGTCTTGTTAAATCAGATACTCCTGTGCTGTTTGTAACTCCTGTTAATTTATTTTTTGATTTACCTGTATAGTGAATTTCTCTTTTACCTACAATGAATAGTGTTCCCGCAGCAGGTAACAAAGATGCATCATCAAGCACGACATTTGTGCTATAATGACTTGTCACTTTGAATTGTGGATAAAGCCTCATAGAACTTTCTAATTGAGTTTTTGATATGCCATCTGGAGTAGTTTGCTTTACAAAATCTCCTGCTATACCTGTTCCATCTGCTGTAAATCTTGTTTCGGATTGATGAATCAATTCTCCTCCACCGGGATGCGTTGTTTGTGAATACCTTGCTTCGATTTCAGGATTGAATTCACCGTTCAAAGTTTTTCTAACAGCATCCGATTTAAAGAATTGTAACATGGAAGCACTTGGTAAGAGATGATAAACTGCATCATGCTCATTGGCATCAGGCCAAGACATAGTAAGAGTTCCTTCAGGCGTAGTTATAAATTGTAAATTACCTAGTGTTTCGTCTAAATTTGCTTCAAATACACCGTATCTATTATCTCTAGTAAATGGTTGAAATTCTAAGTTAGCATCTCCAACAGATGATTTGGCCCCTGCTAACCAACCATCTTGTAATAGGTCGGATGCAAAACCATACAGTTTCAAAGGTCGCATTGGTCTAACAAAATAATCAATATATTTTCTTCTTTGGTTAGATGCGGTTGCATTGCCTTCTGTGCCATCCACAGATGTAGATAATGATCCTGATTCAAACATATCTTTGTCTTTTAAAGTTCTATTTAGATATGTTTTACGAAGGATATATGTCCCTCCCCATGCAGGTAAATCAGCAGAACCTCTTACTGACCACATATCTAAAGCATGAGTTTTTGGAGTTACTAATGGTGCATCAACAGAAGATACTTGTGCTAAGGTTGCATTGATTACTCCACTAGACCCTGTTCCTGAACCATCTGTATTTGGATTTGATATAACAATGGTTGGTGCAGAAGAATATCCTACTCCTCCTTGTGTTATTGTTGTTGATGCAATTGTTCCTCTTGTGGTGTTAATTGTCAAAACCCCTGTATTGCCATCTGTATTTGTTGCAGTAACAGATACACTTGTTTGGGCACTAACTCCTGTAATAACAAAAGTAGGTGCAGATGTATATCCACTTCCGGCATTGCCAATATTCCATGATACAATCGGGAATGTACTGTCATCAGTGCTTCTATTATGAATAAGAGTGCCGGATGCTCCACTACCTCCTCCTCCTGTTGTAGTCCATGCAACTACTTGACCATTAGAATTAGTAAAATCAGAGAAACCCCCGGCGGCGGAAGTGATTTCACCGTATGTTATTGATTGTATATATCTTGTTGGAGTAATTGTATATGTTCCGGCAAATCCACTTCCACTACCTCCTCCTCCTGTTGCAGATAATGTTCCTGCTTGATATCCTGAACCTGCATTTGATATTGCAAGAGAAGCAACGGCTTGCCCTCCATCACCTTTGTCTCCTTTGCTATCAGGACTCCATGTTGGCAATGTATATGGATTAGAAATAGTATGTGCATCAATGTCAGTCGGATCTAATGTCATGTTTTTAAATTTAAAACGTGTATTAACACTCCATGATGGCATAACGGGGAAATGCTGACCTAGTATCAAATCGCTATGCAAAGAAGCAGCCTTAGTTGAAGTTATGGCGTATTCAATATTTTTGTTGGTTTGACGTTCACTTTCTGTTTGTATAACAAAGCCTAGGCGTGGTTCTGTACGTGATTGGATTTGCCTGTGGTCACTTACTTCTGACAATACATTTGGTCTTATGTCATCAATAGTAGCATTTGTATGATTGGCAATTCCCCATCCATGTGACGGATAATGAACATTTGATGTATTAGAATGGTCAATTGCAGATGCATTAGTATGCAATGCATTTCCTTTTAGATGGTAGAATCCACCTCCAACGCCATACTGTGTAGAACTGACGGCTAACGGAGATTGTGATTGAGCGTATAAAGATGAACCTGTATATTGAGTTAAGTCAATAAATGGGTCTGAACCTTTGTTAATTGGAATTGCTTGTAAAGGGGCAGTATTTGCAGCATTAGGGTCTAATTCAGATTCCCATCCACCTGCGGGCATTGCGGTTGGTTCGACCAATCCAGAAGATTCTATTCCCAATGTAAGGCCAATTCCAATCGGTTGTTCAGAAGGTAGTGGTTTAGAATTGCTTCTTCTTATTACACTAGAATAAGGAGTTGCTTCTGCCGTGTGTGAGGTTAATACTACTCCTATGGGTATTGAACGCTCTACTCCGTTGTAATCTGAAGGGAATGACCATTCAGCACCATGAGTAGTAGCATTAGGCATTTTATTCATTGAATCATGAATTCCGCCATCAAAACGTCCTTTTCCATAAATCGGTTGATTGTTAGATTGATTTTCATTGGGATCTCCTGCTAACATATCTAACGCATCTGAACTTGTTCTAAAACCGAATGCCCTTACTGGTAATCTTCTACTATAATCATATGCTACCATATTATCTAATATGGATATATATTTTGTAAAGACTATACTATCCGAGTCACTATCATATGATATAGTACCCGATGTTTTCTCAGGATTTATCCCATCGCCCATACCTTCACCTCTTGAATATCTTATATTCTCATATTCAGTAGGTAATCGTAAAGTTCCTTGTGCTTCTCTTACGGTAGTATGTCCCATAAGCACACTTCCTGCCGACCTCAAACCTATTGCATTGTAATGTCCTCCTGCGTTTAATCCGTTAAACCCATAGTTCTGTAACCATTGATTAACATATAGTTTTTCAAATGGCAAAGCATTTTCTGCTTGAGCAGTAGTAGTAGGGTTTGAATGGTTACGAAGATACAGTCCTTTTGTAGGTGGATAATTTAACGATCTAGGCGTACCTGCCTCTCTGTATCTGAATGTTAGGTAGTGTTCTCGGCTAGTTCCTAGTAGTGCAGGATGACTGTATTCAGCAAGCCAGTTGCACAAGAATGCATCAGGAATGCAACCTGTTCCTGTGTTTGTCTTTGTCAAGAGAGATAAATCTGCGTTAGCGGGCGTTATACCATCTGCATTCGGAGTTCTTGCACCCATGTTTAGATACTCTGGGTCATGACACAATAATGGAGGAATAGTGGCTAATTCTGTGCCTGAGCGTGGATTTAGTATTCCTTCTTCTAATCCCGAAACAAAATAATCACTAGAACCTGCACTAATTATTGAAGCAATTGGTCGGCCACCTGCTAAGGAATAATCTCCTAAAATAAAGCCATTTATCATAAATTCGCTCGCTGTGTTATAACGACTTCCTCCGGTCAAAGCATTAGCAAAAGTAAGCCTTGTAGGGCCGGAAGAAGAATCTATTGTACGGCCTATTGCTGCTCGTCTTACTAAGTGTCCTGCACCCGCAGTTTCAGTATGTTCTTGGCCGGGTGCTACCAAATAATCGTAATCAGTACGAGGTGTAACGCTAGAATACGTTGTTTTTACATCAGGTAGCCTGTATCCTTCCATTTCTGATAGTGGTAGTCCTTCTGAAGAAAATGAGCCATTTGCCATGTAATCCGCAGTATCTTTAACTTCAAGAGTATCTAATTCAAACACAGTAGATGAATTTGAGGATTTGCCAGAGCCAAACCCAAAGTGTTTGTGTTCCGTTTCTGCTTCAAATAATAATGAATAAGATGAACCGTGACTTCTATGTAACTGCCTTCTCATAGCCGAAGGAGTTCCCCTTTGAGTCATTGGTGAAATAAATGAATGACCTTGCCTTCCAAAGCGTACTCTGTGATGGGGGAAAGGATAGCCTGTGGCAGTACCGTTATTCGTCTGTGTAAGCACAGAACCACGTTCTGCATGGTCTGTTATCCTGTGAGCCGCATAGAGGCGTGTAGAGCCGCTAGGAACAGCCCCTGCGGTTACGTGGGGAGTTAGCCCCTGCTTGGTAGTCATATCAGGATGTAGAATCCTTTGTATGTGGAATATCAACATTCTATCGTGTGTATCGAACTGCGATGCCCCGCCGGATGCTTCTACTACTCCACTAGAACGAGGGTCGGGAGCAGTAAGTCCACCAAGCCCCCAAGTCATGTTAGAAAACGCTTGAACTCTATCGTGACCAGTCCTCACAAAGATTTCGCCCGGTATATCGGCAGGATCGGGCAATTCTAATGCAAGATTTGGGCTTAATTTACCGTCTGTTGTAGATGGCCCAATTATTTCTTCACCTGTAACAGGGTCTACTCTTGTATTTTGAACTTTGAAGTCTTTTATTACGACTCCAAGAGGTGAACGACCTGTCAAAGTTAATATGTTTCCTGCATCGTCAACTGTTTGAATATCTTCAAAGACCATATGCTCATTGCTAATTTGAAGACCCGATACTCTTGAAGAATTTACTGACTTGGAAGAGAATATGGGACGAGGAACATTTATGCTGCCGTCACCATCTATTCCTTTTGCCAAAAAGTTAGTCCCATATGTTAAATTATTTATTTCGTTACGAGTATCTGTGACCATATTATTAGAATTGTTAGTTGCAGTAACCCTATATCCACTCTTTAGATGGAACATATCTCCTGCGGTTGCATTTAGGTTAGTACCATATTCTAATTCTCTTATGTTTAATGTTCCTGTGCTGCCTGACGCAGGAATACTTGAATTGGCTTGAGTGATTGCTGAAATAGAAGGTTGTGTAACTGTGTAGTCAGGAGGAGGGATTTCTGGCAAATTACAAGAGTTTAATCCTTCTATACTGAATCGCACATATCCATGACCTGTTGTGTGTGCCAATGCCGTAGAACCTTTTGATTCGTGATTAGTAGCAGGAAGTCCCATGTTTCCTCCATCCATAGGTTTTGCTGTAAGTCGCCATGTAGGAATTGATGTGCCTAATCCTTGTATTATTGGCCCACCATTGGCTGCTGCCCAATAATCTCCTGCTGTGTTAGGAGTTGTTGCTTCCCATGAAATAACAATGGTATGCTTCGCAGGTTCTCCTGCAATTGATATAGTGGCACTAGATAGAGATTCAGGATAACTGCCTCCTACTTGTGTTATTTGCGATTGTAATGTGCCGCCTGTTACTGTAAAATCTGCATAAGAACATTGATCTTCTACATATCCGTTTTGTATCTGTGGCCCTCTTCTAAATGCAGTTATAGCAGAATAAGATACAGATAAAGCCGTATGGTCGCCATCAGTATAAGATAATGTTCCAGATTGAGGCATATCGGATGGATATCCATTTTTGTATGCTCCATCCCATTTTACTCTCAAAGTTTGTGCGGCTTTAGCATAAGTCGCCGTACCTGTGTGATTTGGCTTTGCTGACATCCTAACGTATCTTGCTCGCAAATATCTAGTAACACTATGCTCTCCTACTTGTTTGACTCTACGACTGTTTATTTTAGCCGCAATGAGTCTTGTAGCCTCTTCTGTACCTAAGTCATATGACTTGCCATTTGTATCATCAGAATCGGCTTGCTTCAAATCTACCACTATTACATTCGTATCTTCGGCAGGAACGCTTGAAGTAGCAAGTGGTGTACGAACAATAACTGTAAGTCCTTGCTTCCATTGGTCATTAGTATTAGTTCCGTATTCCCAATCGGTAACTGCATCATCATAATCAGTATCAGGATAAGTGATATGCATGGCAAAATAACCACTAGCAGGATATCCACTACTAGAGGCCAATGGTTGAACCTTTGCAGGATAGATTTGTTTACGATATACCCCCATCACCACACCTCCACCGAATCAAACAATTCTGTCCTTTCACTTGCAACTAAAGCATGATTAAATATTGCCACTTCAGATAGCCTTGTGTTGAATAACCAAACTATTTGATTACTTGTATAATTTTCTACCCCTGTTGTTGCAGTTGCCCCAAGCGAATCTTCTCCATTATTAGTACCACATTTGAATGAATCAGACATAAAACCTAGTGTTTCTAATTTTTTTATTGTAGATAAACCGATAAAACATGTGCTTGCGGCAGGGCTTGCTCCATAATGATGAGGGAGGACTCCTGCTTGATTAGTAGAAGTTGTAGTTGATACGGCAGATCTTGTTACTGAATCCACAGAACCACTAAATAAATTAGTTAAACTTGTCACATTCGTTTCTCCTGATTTAAAGTATATTCCACTATGTGACCCTAAAAATATCTTAACCGTATCTGTACCTGTCTTAGTAACAATTACATTGTTCCAAGCATTATCTCTTATCAAGACGGTTGCTCCTGTACCTGTTACTGTGTTTCTTTTTATAGTCCAATTTGTTCCATTATGATACATAAAAGCAAACCTAACTCTTTGATATTGATTGCCCGATTCTCTATCTCCCATTAAGAATAATCCCCATACCTTTCCATTTACATCGTTTCCTGTAACCAATGGGCCTGATGATATTTCGCCGTTGTTTGCATGTGCGCCATCTGTGCATTTGAACCAACAACTAATCGAAAAGTCTTTTGTTGTATCGAAGGATTTCATAGGGCCATATTCTGAATTTGATGTTGTACTACTAATATCATAATGATGTGTAGCAACAGAATTAAATCCTTTAAACTCAAAACTGCCATCTGTGTTATCGTATGCTGATGCAGGGCCATCTGTGTTTCTACTAAAAGTTATATTAGTAGCAGTTATATTTTTTGCTAGTCTTATTTCTGCACCTGCACTAACTGCACTTAAACTACTTATTCCGGTCAATGCACCTGTTCCCGAACCTACTCCTGATGATGCTCCTGTAAATGTAAATGAATCAGAACCAATTATCGCTTTACGAGTTCCCGATCCAATAGCAAATGGGGTGTGGTTCGTAACATTCAATGCATTTCCACTACTATAATTATCTGCAACTGTTGTAATTTCAAATCCCGCAGATGCTCTTACCTTTGAACCGTATAACGCTTCATCAACGATTGCCACTTGATTGTGACCAACAGAATTACTTAGTGTATTATTAAATCTAAGATATAGCAAACAATTATTATCTAACTCACCATCACTATTAACTCGTAACTTATGGTGAAATCCTTGTGTAGTATTTTCATTTATTGTATCTTCATTTTTAATATTTGTAAAATCAAGAACGGCAGATGCCGTAGTTACTTCATGTAAATTTTGGAAACCGGAAAAACCTGTTGGGCCTTTGGAAAGATGATGCGGATAATCATCACTATAATCATTAGCAGTACCATCGCTTATGTCAAAAGTGACTCCTGTATGCCCTCCTCCAAAATACACTATCCCTTCACTATCTACACCGGGATAAATTAATTCTACTTCTATTCCATTAATCGGGCTGCTATCATTCGTATCAAAAAATGTACTGAAGAAATCAGTCATACTATGTGATTGTGGAGTTATATTTTGAATAAAGAAGCAATTAGTACCTATGTCTTCATATCCAGTTCCTGTTCTTAATTTCTGTTGAGATATTGATTCATAGGTTGCTGTCATACCGTTTACTCTTAATATTCCTTTAGATGTAGAGTTAGGAGTCTGAGAGATACGTTTCAAATAATCTTCACAAGTGGTACTAACTGCAAGATGGGTAATCGTTGCAGGAGGGCTATCAAAAAATGAATTTGAATGCTCTGGATTTGTCATTTTTATTGTACCCGCACTGATGGCTGCTCCTGCTAATGTTTCTCCTGTTACACTTGCAACTGTGGTAACTATGAATGAATTACCTAATCCGTTATACGCCCTTAGATTATTTGCAGAGTTTAGTGTGCTTCCAGATGGCGCACCTTGAAATGTTGTAATTGGCACAAATGTTTCTCCATCTTCACCTATTGGCATAGGAGCAGCAAATGAATTAGGACGATATAATCTGCTATTAGTTGCTAACAAGCCACCATAACCTATTACTTGAGATGGTTTGTAGGTGTATGGAGTTTTATTGCTTAGTCTAACATTAAAATTTCTTCCCGAAGCACCGGGTACAGAACTGTGTATGACAATGGAAATTCCTGCTTCACCATCTCTGCTTTCAGTATTTGTACCAATAAATGCCCTTACATGGCCCATGTGTGAACCTGTGTCATTGTTGGTAGCATCAAGCGGGAATAATGAGGGAGGGTCGAATGCACTACCTCCTGCACTATTTTTTGCTTGAGGGTGTCCTGCCATATTTATTCTTCTTACTACTTCATTAACACATGCGTTAAAATCTTCTACTTTTACTGCAACATCTGAAAAATCAATGTTTAATGGCCTTACATAATCTAAAGATGACCCATCAGATTTTTTACCTTTTAATGCCAAAGCATTAGTTCTGCATATTACAGGATGTAATGCATTCCTATCATTTGCTGACTCATTGGCTTCAAGAATGTCCCACTCAAATGCTTCCATATTTGGCCCATCTAATATGTAGTATCTTTTGTCATTGTTAGGATCTGCATGAACTGCATTAGCATTTAGCCCCATTAGATTTCTTATTGCAGTTGCTAAGTCGGATGCCAATGTTGCACCAAAATCAGAAAATGATTGATTTGATATTGATGAATCTGTATAGTCATATATGATTGGAGATTCAGATGCTTCGTCTGCACCTCCTATTACAATATACCCTCCTAATGTAACAGTCATCCCTAAATCTATATTTGATAAATTGGCATTCTGAGCCAAATAAGTAGTGGCAGTATCAAGTGGATTCCATGTATTAGCAGGTGTTAAAGTAAGTGTCGTACCGGACGTATATGCTGCTTTGGCTACAAAACCATATCCGTCATTCAATACTCCTTCTCCAATAGTAACATAAAAAACATCAGCACAATTAGCAGCCAAACCTCGCTCTCCATTTGTTTTTAAGAAAGCAGATGCATCATCAACGGTAAGGACTCCTGTTCCTGCATTGTATGCAGTTGTAGCCACTACTGCTTGGACAGATGGTCGCTGACATCTAATCAACCATCTTTTTGCTGTCTGCTCATGAGTTATCCAACTATGCATTTGGTCTGTCACTTCTATTGATGCAACAGGACTTCTTTGCCCCCAATCAACTGCAAACCTTGATTCATTTTCCCTCATCTCCGGCCTGTTTGTAGCCATAGTACAATCAATATCCATTAAGAATCTATTAGATGATGGTAAAGGAGTTCTTGCTTCATTGTTGACATCTAGGATACTTTCTACATCATAGAACATAGAAGGGAACAATGGAATTTCAGTTAATGCCCTTGTAGATGCATAGTATGTTGATGCTTGCTTATCGTTTCTAACAGATGCATTTCCTGTTCCTACAATCCTATCTTTCCATCCTTTGAGATATGGATGTTCAGTATATACAGGTTGTAAATCAATGCCTCCTTGTCCTAAGCCACCTAGTGTCATAGATACAGTAGGAGTTCCTAAATCACCTATCTCTTTTACAGGAGAGCCTTCTGCTAGATTAAAATTTCTTTCTGACCTAAAATCAAGAACATCCATTAGCATAGAACGACCTTTCAAAGTTATATCTGCTTTCTCTCCTATGTTGGGCATTATTTCTTCTATCCTACCTCTCATCAAAACTTTCTCTAGCGTAGCCACAGATGGATCTAAAGAAGATTTAGATGCAGCCGATACATCATCTAACAATGCATATCTTTCTCTTGAAGATGGATGAATCAAAACTAAATTCTCACTACCTGTTAATTCATTATCAATAACATCATATCCTGCAAGATTGCTTCTTCTAAATGAAGATGGAGTTAATTGTGTAGTCTTATAGTCTACTTTGGATGAATTAGAAGAACCTGTTATATACAATAGATGATAATCTGAATTACTTGTTGAGTCGGGAGTGTTGGTACTTGGAACGGCTTTTGGTCTTCCGTAGCCTCTTATTCCTGTTCCCAATGAATAGACTGTATCTTCTATATTGATGAATGGAGATGGCGTTATATCTCCGGTAGGATTTGACTTAAGGACATGAGATGAGGGTTTACCTGCAAAGTTAGTAGTAGGTAAACTTACCAATCCTCCGGGCGCAGTTATTGTTAATTCAATAGCCGTAGCATCTGTTTCATTTCCTGAATATGGTCTTCTTAACCAATCAGATACCGTTCTTGAATTAAATACTGCACTACCGCTTGGAATAGTTTTTTTTACAACTAGATACGATGCATTCCCTGTAATGTGGTCTGCTCTAAATTTGGCTTGAACACCTGCTGATGCAAGGCTTGTACCTGCCACTATTTCTCCTGTCAAGTCAATAGCATCATAGTAAACTAAAACTTTTGACGGGCCACCTCCACTAACCATTAGAGAAGGAGAGTCAATTACTGCAATGCGTGTTTTCTTTTCAGGAGTTAAATGACGAATGTAACTATCATTTGTAGGTACTCCTCCTGAAAACTCTGCTGTATGTTCCGTATCTAATCCTTTCAACATAAATGGTTTAGGATCGGCCACAGCAATAGCAACTATCTCATCTTTTGTAGATGAATATATATTTTGACTAATATTTGTTTGGTAAAAGCCAACCCCTGTTTCTGTTACTATACGATTAAGTACGTTGCTACTTGAACCCGCAGAGTCCACTCCTGCTACCGTTTTTGATTTATTTATTACATTCAATAATTCACCATGAAATACGGGTTCAGTTACTTTTACTCTTTCATTTTCTGAAATAAGAGATTGTATTCTAACATCTTCATTAATGTAAGTAAATGTATTTGCTATTCCTTGCACTGTTTGTTTGACTTTTTGTTCATCAGGTGCAGGTAACATCTTCAAGTAAAAATCGCCTTCTACAACTGAATAAGATGTTACTGCCCCCATGTAGCCATATGTAGTAGATGGACTATACAGAGTATTGGCATTTGTAGATGCTGTGCTTCTGCTTTTACTAGAGAAAAAGAAAGCATCATTTGCGTATCCTGATTTATCTCCAAATCTTTGTCCTTGTATGTATTGGGCAATAGTAAAAGTATCTTTTGCCCTAGTTCTTTGATTAGTGACACTACCACTTACTTCTTCGTTACCGGAGTCAATTAACAAATCTGCATTACCCATTGTAAACCATACAGGGGTATTATCTGTATGTGCAAATACATGTCCTTGCGTTTCAGGTAAATTGTCTATTGTTCCATTAGCAGCGTCATTTGCCAAATGAACAGAAGTACAATATATTCTATTATTCGCAAAATCTAAACTTGTTATACGAATTCTTTCTATTCTATTGACTGAGGGATTGAGAGTAGAAGTTGAAGAAGTAGACAACACATTGTTATCTGAAAATCTTATCTTTTTTGTATCTGGAGGAGTTATGATTCCAGTTATAGGACTTGTACCTGAATGATTAATTACTGCGTTTAAAACTGTTGATTTTACATTAGTTAAATAATTATCATTGGTCAAGTCTAACGATGATGCTGACCACGTTTGATTCTTTACTTCTTCTAATTCTATACCTTGAGTGAGTGCTGCAAGTTTTTCTAATGCGGTATAACGGTCATCTGCATTTGCAGGGTTATCAGGATAATCTCTTATTTTGAAATATGTCGTATTAAAATCATATCCAATGCCCACCATTGGTATGTCAACTAATCCATCATGTGTATCAGGACCGTCCCTGCCTTGCATTGGTGTTCCCGGTCTACCATGATCGAAGAAATATACTTCAGGAATATCTATTTCGTCTTCAAAATCCCACATGCCAACCGTCTTTTCAGTTTTAGTCAATGGCTCTAAAAGAGGCGTATTTATTCCATGAGATATTCTCACACTTTCAATAATTCCTCTGAACTCTCCTCCTTGTCCACCTATCCATATGTCAGAAGTAGAATCTCTTAGAAAACTAGATTCTCCTCCTAGATTATATTTAGCAACCAATTCTGCATTAACAAAGATTTTTATTTCTTCTTGAGTATATTGAGCAGTTACTAAAACCAAGCCTTGTTCGCCTAGTGTAAGTTCTTGTGGTCTGTGAGCGTTAGATGATGATGAATAAACTCCTGAATTACTTTGTGTTTTTACAGGTGCATCAAATGAACTACTCACGCTGTATATTCGTTCCTCTGCATAAACGTCAAAAACAATCTTTCCCGTACTGAATGGATTACCATAACTCAATCTAAATGCACCGGGTTTGTCAATTATTATTCCTCCATAATCAGGGATAATATATGCATCAATAGTAAATGCACCTCTCAATACATTTAGTGGATTAGACTTGGATTCTATGTGCATTCTCCCTATTTTTGTGGCATGACTTTTAGTAGCCTTTACTGAACCCGAAAAAGCAGTATCTCGTAAGTCAATTCCTGACTCTCTAAATTTACCTGTGGGAACAACTAAACCATCTGTAAATCCATTAAGGCGTAATGCTTTGCCATGAAATTTAACAATGCCCATGTCATTATATCCCCACTAATTGTTCGACAGGTATTATTGACATTGTATATGCCCAATAACCATCTCCTGCATTATAAGTTGGTTTGAATGATCTAAGGATGCAAGGTATTGCTACTCCTTGTTCTAAAAATGGATTTGGCCTTGTTATTTTATTATTCACAATTGTAGTAGGGTCATATGTTCCATCATTACTAGATGATGAAAAATTAGTCCCAATACCAGATGGTATTAGGTACTGTCTTAATTCTCTATTGCCAGTTGAAGAAGATGCTAATGATTCATAAGGTATTCTTATGCCTACTATGTATTTCTTTACAGTTTCCATTTCATCTATTCTTAATAAACTAGAAGCATCAAAAGAAGATACACTGTCAGGTATATTAACAACATTTCCTGCCACAGCATTAGGAGACACTAATGCACCACCTGCTGACATATTTGCCAAATTTAAGAAATCTTGTACCTTGTCATCCATAGTAAGTTTTTGACTTGCTGCACCTCCTGTCATGTTAGATACTAAAAACTTATCTTCCCATCTTCTACCAATATCATCTTGAGAAACTGTAACAATATGATTGCCATTTTCACCTTTCACTTTGTTTTTTATAGTAATTAATTCTCCATCAAAGTTACTGCCTCCTTGAGCATCTTCAGATAAAGTTCTAAATTGTCCAGAAGATTGTGAAA
>UEXM01000601.1_pt1 | contig 36645 bp, 47 predicted proteins | sample 1796661 | NCBI WGS metagenome assembly UEXM01 (sample SAMEA4772469, study PRJEB27181) | metagenome
TTAAGCAGAATCTTAGGGCACAAAGAATACACGACACGTAAAATAGATCCAGTGTTCAACATGAAAGCGTTCCGACATCTTGTCGATACGCACACTGTGGGGAAACTTGTGGATAGTTCTCCACCGCCTGAGGAAGAGGGAGAGATGATTCCTTTCCCTGGGGTGCTGAAGAAAGGTTCACGTTCATCGGCAGTAAAGTTTGTGCAAACCTGCGTGGGTGCCAGCAGAGATGGTATTTTTGGGAGAGGCACCAGAGCGAAAGTGATTAGGTGGCAGCGGGCACATGGTCTGCTTGCAGATGGCATAGTTGGTCCAGCTACTTGGGCTGCAATGAAAATGAGAAGGACTAAAAAAATTGTTCAACCCACGTTTTATTAAAGACATTTCAGAGCGAGCTATATCAACATTTGTTCAAGCGCTTGGGGCAGCTATGGCTATCCCAGGTCCTAGCCTTATTGATTCTTTGAAGGTAGCTGGCGTAGCTGCTATCATCTGTGTAGGCAAAGCTGTTGCTGCATCTAAAGTGGGAGATCCTGAGACTGCTTCTATTGGTAAGGGTTAACCCCTAGCGGGATGGGATCTTATGAGTTATCGGCAGTCGGGAATTGCTTATAGAGAATCTGACTTTGTTTATAACAGGTCTGATGCGACTCTAAACGTAGGTGTTATTAATGTAGTTTGTGGTACTCCTACGCTGTTTGAGTTCCCTTACCGTAAGTCTGGTACAGCATACCGAAATAGTTTCCTGTATCGTGAGCCAGCTTCTAACAACAATACTTATGTAGTTAAAGCTTTCCCAGCTACGTTGGCTGTGACTACAGCGTTCTCTGCTGTGGCAGGCAAACCTATAGACGTGCTTGCCGCTACGGTCAATGTCGTTGCGGGTGTAGCTACAAACATTAACGTTGACGCTAACTACATTGCCCTGATTGAGGGCATGAACATTCCTGTAGCTATGACTCCTCCGAGTCTTGTAGCAGGTAACGTTCTGAACGTTGCGACTATCCCTGTCACTACAGTCATGGGATCTACGCAAGAAGCCATTGTTTATCCTGATACTATAGCGGCTACTGTTGGTGTGCCTGCTCCTGCGGACGTTAGCGGAGATTTCAGTATCACTGCTGGCACAATCAAAGCGGTAGTTTCCACGCCGGACGTGCTGCTGCATCGTATCTTAACTGTTCCTCAAAGCAACACTTTACCTCCGGTGCTGCGCCCTCAAGACGCCAGCAAAGCTGCGTTCGCTTTACGTCAACACTACAAGCCTACCGCTAGAGGCATTAACCTAATAATTGTGAACAACGCTTCGGTACAAACGTTTATGCCAGCAGATTTCAGCACTGTCACTAGAGTCATTTATGGCGGTCATGCTAGCCCAAACGATTTGACAGCCACTGAGCAAGACATTCTTATAGCCGCCGGTTATCAGTTCAATATAGGGGAGCCAGTCTAATGCCAATGTATTCATACCGATGCGTCCAGTGTTACACCATTTGGGATGTTAAGCACAAGATGCAAGACACTTACAGCGAAGCTTGTGAGAGTTGTGGTGGGGACTTAAACAAATATTATGGCAATGTGCAGATAGCTCCGTCGGTTATGCCTACCAGATCTAATATTGATTTGGCTAAGACTAAAGCTAACGACGCTGCTAAAGATGTTGACATGGCTGCGTACAAACGGTTAAGGAAAGAAGGGTTACAGCCTCCTAGTATTAACGGTTCAGCGAAACTTGAGGCCCGTGCCGGTACTAAATGGGAAGTTAACGCAGGACATACTTTATCTCACGAAACTCGTAAGCAAGGGGAGAAGACTTTACAGGAGCACTTAGGATGACTACCGCTCAGGTGTGGATTGACTCTACACGAGACATGCTTTTATCTAGCTACGTGGAAGAACTAGACGTGTTGACTGCTGCTGTCACTGACACGACTGTGCAAACGTTAACGATCCAGGGAACGTCTAGCAGCATAGCTAAGGGTGTGGTGTTCGAGATCGGCACAGAAATGTTTTACTGCACTTCTGTAGCTGGTAACACAATCAACGTGTTCCGGGCTTACGCTGGTTCGACTGCCACTACTCACGCTATAGGGGATTTCATTAGGGTGTCACCGAAGTTCCCTACCTACCGTATCATCAATAGTATTAACGACGATCTGTCAGACTTGAGTTCTCCTGATAACGGTTTGTTCCAAATGAAAACTACTAGCTTCACTTACGACGGTGGGGTTGATGGATACAACTTGGCGGGGTTGACTTCTGCCGAAATTAACTCTATCTACATGGTCACTTACGCTGATGTGGGTTCTGAAGCTACAGAACCTCAAGTTCTTTCCTGGACTTTGCGTCGTAACCGTGACACTACGACGTTCCCTAGCGGGTTAGCTTTGATTCTTTATACTGGTGTGTGGCCTGGTCAGAAAGTTACGGTCATGTACAAGTCCCCGTTGACTCCTATCGTCGATGGCAGCACTCTTCTTTCTACTGTAGGGTTAGATAGTACGGCTTACGATTTGCCTCCGTTGGGTGCAGGTATGGCGTTGATGACTACTACCCCTATACGTCGAGAGTTTTTGGATGCTGAAGGGACTTCACGTCTTGCTGAAGAAGTACCTGCTGGCGCTATTTCTGCGTCGTTCCGTGATTTGATGGGTCGCCGTCGAGCTAGGGTGCAAGCAGAGTCAGGGCGTTTAGTTGCCCGCTATCCACAAATTTGGAGCCGTAACGCTGCTGTAAGACCTACATCGCAATGGAGCGGATACTCTGATGCCTAACTCTCAAAGCCTGCCAGTCGAACTGAATGGGATATCTTACCTAGTTGACACTAGGCAGTACTCACGGACGACTGTGCCAGCTTTGCGTGAACAACGCGATAACAGTGCTGAGCCTGGAGAGAACGCTTTAGATACGTCTGGTGCGTGGACACGTTCTCAAACAGATTGGTCGTATGGTGCTGGGCAAAACAGTTTCGATATTAGTGACAGCGACCGCCGTAGATTTAATACTTCTTCTGGTGTTGATATTTGGACGAAAGGTCAAATCACTCTTCTCCCCATTACTGAAGAAAAACTAAACGCTGTCGAAACGAATTTAGATATCCAACGTATGGGTGTGTACGTGTATGCGGCCCACGGAGCTAACGCAGTTTTCTCTACAAACCTTGTGCCTGGTGCCCCAACATGGACTCCGTTTGTTCCTCGCGCAGGTAACGACGTTAAAGACATGACTTCAGACGGCACGAACGTGTACTTCGCTTTCGGTTCTGCTGCTGCTATAGCTAAAGCTACATTAGGGACAGCAGCTATTGACGGTAGCTGGCCTACTTCTGGTACCCAATCGGCAGACGTGTTGCAGGTGGCTGCGGGTCGCCTCATCGGTGCGTTGGGTGCAAACATTTTTGAGTTGGACGCTAACGGTGTGAAGCTTGGCAGTTCTTTAGATTACACTGCTCCGTTGGCTGCAACTACGTGGGTTTCTATCAGCGGCGGCCCGTCAGGTATCTTCGCTGCGGCGAACACAGATAACACCGGGTCGGTATATCATATCAATGTGTCAGCTACTGACGGCACTTTACAAACACCTATAGTTGGTGGGCAGTTACCTCACGGTGAGGAGATCAACAAGATCCTTGCGTACGGTGAAATACTATTGATAGCTACTACCGCCGGGTTACGTACTGCTCTTATCGACACACAATCTAACGCTGTGACTATCGGTCCAGTGATTGAAGAAGGCGGCGCTGCGTATGCGTTGGAGATTGATTCTAAGTTCGTGTGGTGGGGCGGAAGCAACGGCAAGATTTACAGAGGTAACCTTGCTGTGTTTACTTCTACTTTAGTCCCTGCCTGGGCACCAGATCTGGTGTCTACAACGGGGTCAGGTAATGTTACTTCGGTTGCGCGTTTCTTAGGTAAAACATATTTCGGTGCTGTTGGTGACGGGGTTTACGGCGAGTCGGGGACCGGCGTCAAAGTTGCTACAGGGACACTCAACATTGGTGAAGTGTCGTGGTCAACTGTTGCACCTAAGCTTCTGCGTTCGGTGACGGTACGCCAAGACAGATCTCAGTACCTGTTCGGCGACACGAAATACAATCAGGCGTCAACAACATATCAGGACGCTGCTTTAGAGTACCGTGGTAACCCTACTTCTGTGATGCCTGGTTCAGTGTTTTTCTCAGCAACAAACGATAATAACGTTCTTGACACGGTGGGGCCGTTAACTACGCAAGACCCTTTGCCTTTCAACTTCGTTACACAATCCTCTGTGTCATACAAGTTCGTGTTAACAATTAACCGGGACGGCGTAGACACAACAGTAGCTCCGATCATTCAGGACTGGTTGACAAGCTGTATCGTCACACCTAGCAGGGTTGATGAGATCATTGCCCCAATAATTATGCAACGTCAGGTGTTGACTTCTCGTAACGCTGGAGCCGCAGCAACGTTCGACTCTGCAACGATATTTACGTCTCTTAGGAACGTCATGGAGACAGGTATCACAGTGGATTACGTTGAAGGAACACGGGCCGAGAAGGTTACTATAGAGAGAATTTCAATGCAACCAAACCGCCTATCCGACAATGGGGACTGGTGGGAAGGTACCCTAGTAGTCAGGCTATTAACCGTACCAAGTTAAGGGAGCTTCTATGGCTAAGGTTCTGTTCTACGATATAGAAACTGCACCTAACCTCGCATACGTGTGGGGGCAATACGATCAGAATGTCATTTCCCAGCACAGAAGCTGGTATTTGATGTGTTTCGCTTATCGTTGGGAGCATCAGAAACAGACTAAGGTTGTTTCCTTAACGGACTTTGAGTTGTATGACGAAGACCCAGAGAACGACAGAGAAGTAGCTCAAGCTTTGTGGGATTTGTTTGACGAAGCAGACATCGTGATTGCCCATAACGGGAACCGGTTTGACATGCGTAAAGCTAACGCACGTTTTGTTTTTCATGATATGAAGCCGCCTAGTTCTGTGCAGCAGGTAGATACTTTGAAAGTAGCTCGCAAACATTTTATGTTTAACTCGAACAAGTTGGGGGATCTCGGTGAGCACCTTGGGTTTGGTGGGAAGGAAGCTACAGGTGGGTTCGGTTTGTGGGTTGGTTGCATGAAGGGTGAGGAGAAAGCTTGGAAGCGTATGACTAAGTACGCTCGACAGGACGTAGATCTTTTGATGAATATTTATTACAAGCTGCGTCCGTGGATGGATAATCATCCTAACAAAAACATTATTAACGATACGACTAGGCAGTGCCCTACGTGTTCTAGTCCTCATTTGTTGAAGCGTGGGTACAAACGGAACAGGACTACTTCTTATGTCCAGTTAGAGTGTGTGGATTGTGGAGCGCTTTGTCGTGAGAGAACTAAGTCTAACGAAGTCACACCTAGCGTAGTATAAAAAATAAGCACCCCTGAGCAGTAAACCGATTACCCAAACAGGAGACCGCTCAGAGATGCTTGTCGGTAACAGTGAACATCCTCACAAAAAAGTGATAGTGCCCGTTAAGGTATTTTGTGTGGGCCATTACCGATTTGCTTTAGCATACCACGTAACTCAGCAAAACGTTTAAGGTTCTCTTCTTTTGAAAGATATTTTTCACCGGGAAGAAGCCCGGTAGCTTTCCAGTCATCAGACTGCTGTCTGATAGTGGCTTGGTAATGAATCCAGAACTGACTGATGCTAGGCCAATAGTCAGCCTCTACCGCCAACTTAGCTACTGTAGCCTGGCATCCCTCAAACTGTTTGTCAGTAAGGAAGCTGTGCCAAGTCTTCAACGTAGGGTCAGGCGGTTTAGCATTCCACCACACTGCCGACATTTGCAACATAATCTGGTCTGCTTGTCTAGCCTCCATCGTATTTCTCCTCCCGTAAAAATTTCACAAAAGCAGATCGTGCGTTGTAGCGCACGTCAGAGCTTCGCATCATCATGCTGCGAGAGTGAGCGCTTTGCCCGCCCCATGTGCATGACGGTGTGTAACTTATGCGGCGATGCCAATCTACGTCTGAGAGAGCTTCCCATAAACATTCTTTGTTCACTGGACAATCTTTGCAGTAGCTTGGAATAACTTCGTCAACGTGAAGCCCCCGACATTTAGCGAAGTCACGCCAGTTAGTTTTCACGATGCTGCCGCATCATCAATATACGATCTATAGTCGTCCCTGTCTGGCTCCGGGCCGCTCTGCGAGATGAACGTAAAGTGTACTCTAGGGCTGATATCGTGTAAGCATCTGTACGATGCAAAGCGTTTATGATTTCGTCGTCTTGGTATCCTGCTTCTAAACATCGGCGGACAATCCCTCTGACTTGGTTGTATGGAGTAATGGGTTTAGGGTGCGCTTGCTCCCAGAATCTGTCTACTACTATGGTGGCATCTTGTGTGTCTACAGTGGTGGATCGTAAAGATAGCTCTTTCCTATTCTCCATCTTCCGTGAGTCTCTCTTTAAGTAGCTGAGCGAACTGGTGCATCTCCATCACCACGTACGCACCGCTAGTCCCGAAGTTCTTGCGTTTAACTAAAGCGACACCAAATTTGGCTTCAGCGTTGATGCGTTCTTGTTCAGTTTCACGCATGATCATGGACAGAGATGACAGCGCATCTTTCCTGTTCTTACATTCGAATACGAACTCAGGGAAAGCTGAACTGGCTATGTCTCCTACGTCTTTGCTTCCTGCTAAGGGTAGCCGCATGAAAGATTTGATGTTGTCAAATATGTATGTCCCTAAATATCTTACGCATTCGGTTTCCCAAGCGGTCCCTTTTTGTTTTGCTTTACCCACTGGTTCCTTCTTCCCACATTCTAGTTATGTCTTGGATTTCGAATAGCTGGTCTACAGCTTCAGCAACTAAATTTGATCTCAAAGCCCAAAGAGGTAAACCTTTAAGGTGTTGAGGGTATTCTGGATTGTCTTCGTCTAACAACAGATTTTGGTCTATACGTGTAAGCATCTGATCGCTCATCACAATAGAAATGATTGAAGTGTTGTCAGGGATGCTTAAACCTAAATTGGCTGACTCATCGTCATCTTCATAATCCATTGGGACACCTAGGTAGGGGGAACTTGCGCTCCCCCCTAGTCTGCCATAAATGACAACCTCTAGGTACCATGACACATATGTGACACATGATGACACATGTGACACATAGAGCTTAATGAGCGGAAACCTTAACAGATATCTCAAAGTCAACCCGTAAGAACCGGACAGAAGACGGCAGATTTCCTTCACTTGAAGTTGGCAAGCTAGCTCATTAAAAATTGCAGGGACAACCCCTAAGTATGCTTGTCCCGTAACAGTTGGATAGCTTCCCTAACTACATGCGCTTGAGAAACGTTCCCTCCGTCCCGGTTTTCTGCGTGTTCCCGTATCCACATCAACTGTTCAGCACTGAGCTTCAAGTTAAACTGTTCCGTTAACCGTGTTCCGACTCGCCCTTTTGGTAGCCCCATTAGAAAGGCTCCTCATTCATTCTGAGAGTGTCTTGAACCATGTCAGGCTGCTTCTGAGCGACAGGCTTTCCTGAAGCTGCACCCTTAGATGTGACAGCTTCAAACCTTACAGACGGGCCGCCTTCGTTAGCTATAAGCTCAAGCTTTGAACGTTTCTTCCCGGTGTCTTTATCATCCCAGGTGCTTTGCTGTAGGTAACCGTTTAAGATCACACGGGTACCTTTAGGTAGCTCCGCTATGTTCTCGGCGAAATCGCCGAAGCAAACTACGTCAAAGAAATGGCTAGTCCGGTTGCCTTTATCTTCCGAACCTTTATTAACTGCGACACTGAAATGTGCATGAGGTTTACCGCTCGCAGCGAACCTTAATTCAGGGTCTTTAGTTAAATTGCCGACAAGTATCATGTCGCTACTCATTTATTTCCTTCTTCCTGTTCCGCTTCAAATTCGAAACGATGATGTAAGTAGTAGTTATCTTGCGCCCACAGATGCAGGCCCAGTCCGAAATGTCGTGCAGCTCTTTTGAGACCGTCGCTAATTGCCTCTTTAAGAAGCTCTCCGCTATCGGACATAGCCCGTGTGCCAATGCCTCCTGCTTCTTCTACGGTCACTTCACGACCGTCGATAGTGCAGGTTAGAGCTATTATTATGCCGTCAACTTTGCCGTCTACTTCTATGATCTGTTTCACTTCAAGGTTGTACGGCCCAACAATTTCGAGTAGTCGTTGAGTGATCTCGGAATGAGAAACGTAATCAAACTTTCCTTTCTTGGAAATGTAACGCTTCGGGAAAGGCTGAGCTAATCTTGAAAGTTGCTCAGTCATCTTTCAGTACCTGTCCGGCGACACTAACAAAAGTAGGAGCGTCCTTCGCTTTGGAGCCAGGCGTTTGGCCTACCTTCGGCATGTCCCAACTGTAAACAATTCGCTGCAATGATTTGCCGTGAATCCAATAGTTGAAAGCAGTAAGCATAGCAACAATTTGTGGTGGCATTTTCATTTGCACACCAGGAATCGCGACATGTTTGGTTATGTATTTGCGTAGAGTCGTGCGGGGGTCGTTGGCATGAGATATACCAATGCCGTTAACCACTCCGTTCAAAAACTTATCGCAAACTTCTTGCCCATATTGGGCAGTGATCTTGTGCAGGGTATAAGCCCACGCAGTTTTAGAACCCTTCACGCTGTCCACTGCTATGCTTGCAAGTCTGATTGACTCGTACATTGATTCTATCAAATTGTTGTTAACAATGTAATCCACAACGTCGTTCTTATTAACGTTGCGTAAAGCATCTCTTTCGCTGACGGTAGCCGTCGCGCTGCTAAAGTTTAAACCTAAATCGCTAGCTATTAAAAGCTTGCCCAGTGCCATGACCGAACGAGCTTGCTTCCAGTTTTGGGCATTAGCAATGTCACTCGGTGTACGCATAGCACCATCATCAATAGTGTTGTACGCTTTCTCTGGCAGGTTCCGCACAACCAACTGGTCAGGGAGAGTTGTGCCGCTCATAGCAATAGCTGTCAATCTGTGTTGTCCGTCAATCAACCGGCCAGATGTGCTGAAACGAAATGTGTCACCGTTAGGTATCCACTTCCCATTTTTAAGCATCGAAATATATCTGGCGACAACATAACGGCGTATTCTTCTGTTGTCTTGGTTGTGCTGTAGAAACTCTTCAGCTATAGACGGTGTTATGTCTATCAGTTCGTAAGTTCTGCTGCTCCTGTCCATAATTTTGCGGTTTAATCTATCCGGTGAATGGTCCATTTGTTCCCTTTTCTTGTTGTAACACTAACGGTATTAGCGTTTCTTCGATTGAAGTTTTTTCTGTTGGCATCCCGGCGCACATAGAGTTGTATCGACAGAACCTGCACCGCCAAGGTTGTACCGAACTGTCCGGGTCGGGGACATTGTAAACTATCCCAAAGTCAGGGATATATCGTTGAGGTAAACAACCCTCCTCAAACGTTTCTTTAACGATCGAAGATATTCTGTTAGCTTCTTCGTTCGCTATCTGACGCACTGTATCGCCGTACTGGCCGGGTACAGGCTCATCAAGGCCGATAATCCATTCTATGCATTCACCGGCTTGAGTCTTGTTCCTGCCGTAGCTCTGATCTTTACACAAGTACACTAAGTGAATGTACTTAACGTCAAGGTCGGCGGAGATGGCGTACATGCCGACTTGCGCTATTTCGTGTCGTTCAGGCTGAGGATCTTTCTTGGCTTTGTTAAACCCGAAAGAAGATTTAGATTTAAGTTCCCACAGAACTTGGTCGCCGTTCTTGTCGGTATAAATACCGTCTGCGTTTCCGCTGATATCCCAGCCGTATCCGTTTCTCAGATCTATCGGGTACTCTCTGATCATTCCATGAGTAAACTCCATCGAGTCCTGAGCCATAGTGTGCAGTAAAGTACCTACTCTGAAAGCCAGCAGCGTTTTAAGGTCAATGGGGTCAGACTCCGGGACGTTTAACATCTCGTAAGAGATCTGTCGTGAGCACGACCCAGCAAAAGAACCTCGTCCTTTGGTGCCGTAAGCTGTGGGCCGTGGCCCTTCCTCTATCCTTTGATGAAATAAATGATCAAAGAGAGAATCAACTGTGCGAGTCGATTCAACCATCTTGTCCTTTGTAATTATCAGTGGACTCTAAAGACTCTTCGAATGTGACTTGACTGATCTTCTGGTTGAGTTTGTGTAACGTCTCCGAAGAGATCAACCAACTGTTTGTCCGTGGCGGCCACACGTCGGGGTTTTGCAAAGACATAGTTATCTTAAACATCTTGTTCTTATCGCCCATATTGATCGCTGGTTGAGTGCGCTCAACAGTTACGTCTACTCCTTCCTCCGGTTCGGTGACTGAAACATTCTGCGCTTCGGTGCAAGTGATCTGCATTCCTGCCGAATAGCTGCTGAACATGAAGTAATCTCGCATATTTCCCTTTCATTCTAGTACGATGTAACACAGTGTACACCATTAATACTACTCTGTATAGCATACCCAGGGGCTAAAGCCAAATTTTAGGTAAATAGTGTACGCCATTTGAACGTTCGCATCCACTTCGTAGACACTTTTGTAAAGATTTGGGAACTGTTCTTCCCAATAAAAATCATTTATTTGAAAGACGCCTCTATCTATCGACCCACCAGAGTTCACATTGTAAGCTGTGGGCGACAAACGTGACTCGCACCACGCTATTTCAAGAGCCTGTTCTTGCGGCCAATCATATTGTTCGATCCGATGAGCAACAATTTCTTGCTGATTGCCGCCCATCGAGAGTATATCGACAAGTAACCACACAAGGTACTTCATTCATATCCTCGTGCTTTCTTTATCTCTTGCAGCGTAAATCCATAGTTCCATTCCTTGGAACCTCGACTCGCTGATCCACCGCTCTTCTTACGGTTAGCAGCGACAGCAGTTTTGCAAGTAGCACACAAATGTTTATGGATTTTGCCTACACATTTGGGGCACCTTAAAGTCTTAGGTCTCTTCATTAAAACAGATCTTCCTCTTTGCGTTCAGCAAGTATCTGATCTGCCCTCATCGATTCAAAGTCATCCCGGTCAAACTCCAACCTGTCTTCGTCATAATCGAAATCGTCGGGCGGTTCTTGTGCATCGTGATCGGCTTGTGCTTGTTCGAATGTCATTTTAGGGGTACCCTTTCTTGTTTACTCTGATGATACCATAATGTACCACCTTTGCAAACCAGTTCACCACCAGGTGTCGTCCTTCCCTCTCAGACGCACGGGTGTCGTCTGATAGTGAAAGGGTTCGCCCTACGGGCGTTCCCTTTCCCTGTCTTGAGTTTGCCTTGATTGGCTATGTTACTGAACGGTAATTAAGCTAAGTTACTGAACGGTAGTTTAGTTAAGTTACTGAACGGTAACTAAGTTAAGTTACTAAACGGTAGTTAAGTTATTTAGTGCTAAATGGTTAGGGGATTGTTTCACGTGGAACAATTAGAGTTCTAAGCCTTAGTTATTAGGTTGTAAATAATTAATATTAATAGTTCTATTGTGTCATTTAGTAACACCATACCTGTATACTTTACCTATGGACGAGAACGCATTGAAGATAGATGCCCTAATGGATCAAATAGAAAACGATTTCATTGAACAATCAGAACAGGAATCTAGGCACGATTGGTTCTGTGAGTTACTTGGTAACTCTGGCAGATTTCAACAATATGATCTAGAAAATCTTAGTTGCCTAGATGCTGATGAGATATGGAAGTTCTCCAATCGTCTTGATAAGTTAGCGGACCAATTCGAGAAGTTAATCAAACGCAAAACAGAAAAGGGAATATAAAATGGTCAACAATCCGGAAGTCAATCGGGCTTACCGTTTGATAAGTAAGCATTGCAAATCTCAAGCACCTACTGAAAGGCAAATTCAAGACTTGAATATTGAGGTTAACGACTACAAGATCGACGACAGTTCCGCTCATATAAACGAGTTTGACGTGTGCGTTCATGTCTTTGATTTCGATTACTCACCCGCTTACAAACACTTTGGGGAATTGCTTAACCTGTTTCCACAACTAGGCGCTGCGTTTGCTGCTACTGATTGGGCTGCTCAGCGTACTGATGCGATCATTGGGGAAGCTATAGACCCAGGTATTGATGGGGATTTATGGGAAGTAATCAATGCCGATACTTGGCGAATATCTGACATTGTTAGGATGTCTGAAGAGAGCGGAGATACTTATTATTTTGAAGAGTATCTTACTTTAATTAATGACCATTTAGAAGACCGCTATCTATATGTAGAAGAGGGATCTTTGTATGTGGCTGTTCATGCTATGGAATCCGTGCAAGATAACCAGACCGCAGGCGTATGAGAACGCTACTTGTTGATCCTGATCCGATAGTTACCGCCTCACTCTCCAAGTTCGGCGCATTAGAACGCTCTAAACTTGCCGACATTTTGCAAGCGTGGGAGAAATGGGGATTACCTGACGATTTCGACGATACCGAAGTGGTCGCCCTATTCAATACACATAGTGGAATGGTGTTCTTGTCTAATGACAATTATGACACGCTAGTTTTGGAGGATGGGAAGCTAGTCCAGTGGTACGTTTTGCCATGGGGCGGGCATGAGGGCACACTTCGCGACTTGTTCAACGATAGCACTATGGAAGAGTGGAAGACTTGGCATGAAGAGGACCGCGATTTTGTAAATCAGCTAAGAAAAGAGGCAAGCGAATGATAAGCGATAATAGTTGCCTCGTTGACTGCGTCAGCGCTAGCCCAATAAGCCTAAGGCATGTGGTCATTTTTCTCAGTGCCTGCGCTCTCCTATTCTGGACCTACGAAAGATTCATTAGATGACAGACCTAACCCTATCAATCCTAAGCCTAGTTCTAGTGACGCCTCTATGCATTTGGCTGTCACTGTCAGATAAGAAACAAGCAAAGATATTGAACCCAATTAAAAAACCATTAAACAACCAGGATCCTAACGGGATCTACGATTACAAAAGGGAATTATGACCGATAAAAATCCGTTCATGTCAAGTATGATAGTCTTTTCTAGTAAAGACATCAGAGAAAAGAGCGAAGACGAATTGAAAGCCGAAGCATTGGCTCAGCTACGGGAACAGTTTACAAAAAAGCTGACTACTGAGTCGGACTCCGCCACGATCTTCACTTCTCTCAAGGACGATAACTAATGTACTCGGCCAACTATTTAGAACCCGGCGCTATCGCATGGCGCCAAGCGTTCGCAAAACACCTAACGACTCACAAGTGCAAAGGATGCGGAACACAAGTTTGCTCAGGCCACGCTCAACTATCCCTAGATGACAGTCTAGATTATGACTGTAACTATAATCCGGAATGCCCATTTGCTGCACAATATGAAGACGGGATCTACTGCAACTACTGCCGATAACTAACCGATAACCAAACGAATTGGGCCAGTCTTTCGAGGCTGGTCCTCTTCCATTTTTGCGAACAGCTACCAGCAAAACCAACCGAGGGCAAACGAACAAACGCAAAACGTTTTTCGTGCGCCAGCGCCCTATCCCTAACACCAACAAACCCTACCCCCCTATAGTCTAGTCATTGGTGAGTAGGTTGTAGTGTTTAGTCTATTTAGGTACGGTACCTGTTAATAAACTTAGGATACCTATGTAGTAGGTTGACTAAGTATTAGGAGGCTAGAAACATAGGGAGTATGTGCCTAGGTACCTAGTACTAACATAATGTTTATCGTCTGTTTAGCTAGTTTGGTTCAATGGTTTGTGGTTGTGTTGGTTGTGCGGATAGTTTGGTGGTGTTCGGGCGGGTTGTTTTGGGAGAATGTTCACCGCTTTGGTGAATGTTTGAGAGTGTTAGCCCCCCCTCTGGGGAGGAACTTACGTTGAGGTTGGTCCGCTTGTGGAGCCATGCCGTCGTTGTTAGCCAACAAGGTATTAGTTTGTTGGAAGGCCGGTGTGTAAGTGCGGATTGTTTCTTTGTGGCTGCCCAGGCTTCCCATTACCAGCCGTCCGTACTTTTGGGATATTTTTTGAACGCCTATGCAAGATTTGTTCGTAGGCGTTGTTGACTGGTATCCGTTTGACGGGCTACTCCCCCTACCGTTGATAGGTTCGGGGGGCGGTTTCTCACCGTGCAACCCTAGTTTCCCTTGGGTCGGGGCCGATCTTTCTCGGTGTCGTGGGTTGTGTATGTTTATTGTAGCAGATGTTTGCTATGCTTGCTTATATGGCTCCTTCTAATTCTTCGGCACCTAAAGAAAGCGCCCGGTATTACCGGGATAATCCTGATGCGAGGAAAAAGAAGGATGCCTATAATACTAAGTTTAATAAGAAGCCTGGTCAGATGGCTAAGCGCCGTGAGTTGTCTAAGGCTCGTTCGGATAGGGGTATTATGGGTAAGGGCGGTAAGGACTTGTCGCATACTAAAAGTGGCGGTCTTGTTCGTGAGAAGGTTTCTAAGAACCGGGGCCGTAATAGGGGCAAAAAGTAGTTACTATTAATGTGATTAGGGATATTATTGCGGTTAACCAAGTTATGGTTAGGATTATGTTGCCGAACCACAAGGTGTTAGCATCCGGCTTCGCGTTTTAGGTGTTCCCAAACGCCCCATTGTTCTTCGCTCCATTTGGTGTTTACTGTGTTGAGGAAGCTGGAGCAGTCTTTGTTTTCGATTGGTAGTTTTACGGAGGCGTCCCCTATTTGTATGGTGTTTTCGCGTGTTAGGGGATGGTATTGTTTGGTTGGTTGTTGAGTTTCGGAGTCCGGCCAGAGCATCATAACTGCTGTAATTGCGCCTGCTATTGCTACGCCAACAGCAGAAAGACCTTTGACAATTTTTTTTATGGCGTCAGCCCAAGCGTCTGCTTGTTGTCCTACCTCTTCTGCTTGCATTATTCTAGAATATCACACCTGTTTCTACACTAAAAATGTTTTCCTGCTATCTTGTTTCTTTATGGTAGCGGAAGAAGAATTTGATGAACTACCCACAGAAATGATGGGTGAACGGTATGATCCGTTCGAAGATGACACCCCAATCGAATGCGGGTTAGAAAATCCTGAAGTTTGCGAGTCTTGCCAGTAAGGTAAGTAATACCCCTAACAGAAACGGAAGACAATGGGACAAGATAAAACTAGCGGAAGAGTTCCTCCGCACGCATCATCAGCACATCATCGCCAAGGTTACAACGATCGTCTTGATGAGTCTCTTGCTATGGCTCATGGTAAAAAAAGCCAGTCGTTAAAAGACCGACGTGATGAATCACGAGGCGCACGTAAACCTAAAGGATCTTTTGGTTTCGGTAAGCGCTAATTAAGGGGATTGTATGCCTTCGGGCAAAGCTATTACTGTAGAAAAATGGACACAGTTCTTGGCGCTGCGTCGTGCAGGTAACTCTATGTACGGCGCAGCCAAAGAATGCGAAATATCTTACCATGCTTGCCGAGACGCTGAAAGCGGTAAAGCCCCACGCAACTATTTGGCTGCTAAAGAGACGTTAGGCAATCAAGGTCCTTCTGGTGTACCTGACTATGAGGACCTTAAACCTGAAGCTCAGGCAGCTTACGATAACATAGAAGTCTTTGCTAGACGCTATTTTGGTATCGTGTTACAGCCTTGGCAGATAGAAGCCACGGAACGTATCATGGGGTTAATGGAAACAGAGTACGAAGAGTACGCTGTTATTAATGCGCCACCTGGCTGCGGTAAATCAACGTTTTTTGCTAAAGTGCTTCCTGCCTGGGCAACTGTAAGAAATAGAGCTATCCGTGGCATGATTGGTTCTTCGTCACAACGCCTAGCGGAATGGTACTCTCGTAGGCTAAGATCAGAATTGGATCGTGCTCATCCAGTCAAAGCTGAACTAAACGACGTTCGTTTAGGGCTAGCGGTAGACGCAGAGGCCACAATCCAAGAAGACTTCGGTATGTTCAAACCAGACTCGTCTGAAATTTGGCGTTCCGAAGCTTTCACTGTGCTACAACAAGGTGACGCTCCTCTTTCTCAGAAAGAGCCAACATGGTCAGCGTTCGGAATGGACTCCGGTTTTCTCGGCGGTCGTTTTGATCTGGTTATCTGGGACGACGTTTACGATCCTCGCAAAATGCGATCTTCTGAAGCCCGTTCCGACATGCAACGATGGTGGGATGAAGTAGCAGAAACTCGGTTAGAGCCGGGCGGGCTGCTTATTCTCCAAGGTCAGCGCATGTCAGCCGATGACATTTACCGTTATGCGTTAGACAAAGTAGCTCCCCCTGACGATCTAGAACTTGAGGAGTTTGACCCCGACGATGCACCAGAAGAATGGCGAAAATACCATCATCTCAAATATCCGGTCCATTATGAAGACCGTTGTAAAGGCGATCACAAACCTGACGCCGCACCTTGGCCCGAAGGGTGCCTACTTTACCCTCGTCGATTACCGTGGAGACGACTTAGACACATTAAAGCGCAAACTCCAGACCGATTTGAAGTCCTGTATCAGCAATCGGACATAAATCCGGCCAGTGTGCTGGTTGACCCCCTGTGGGTAAGTGGCGGTCTTGGATCTGACGGTGTTGATTATGTCGGTTGTTGGGATAACGACCGTGATCTTTGGGAACTTCCGCAAGGAGTTTCTGGAGACATGTTCGTTGTAGCAACCGCTGATCCTTCACCGTCACAGTTCTGGGCTTTGCAGTGCTGGGCTTACAATCCTGAAACTGAGTTTCGTTATTTGTTGGAATCGTACCGTCGTAAGATGGACGCTCCATCATTTTTGGATTGGAATCATAGCGAGCAAAGGTTCACTGGGGTTGCTGAGGATTGGTGGCAGATCACTAACGATATGGGCCGTCCTTTGACTCATTGGATTATTGAAGCTAACGCTGCACAGAAATTTATTTTACAATATGACCATTTTAAGCGATGGGCATCTATGCGAGGAGTGCAACTTGTTCCGCATTATACACATAGCCGAAATAAGGGAGACCCTAAGTATGGTGTCCAAATGTTGGCTCCGTTATGGCGGGTAGGTCGTATCCGTTTGCCAGGCAAACAGGGCACAGATGCCCGTCCGCACTCGCTTTTGTTGATAAACGAAGTGACTCGATGGAACCCAGAAGGTACCGGATCTCGCACAGATGACTGTGTTATGGCACAATGGTTCTTAGAACATAATTTAGAGAAATTGTATGTACCACAAAATGATGGGCCTAAACAGTGGCGCCCGTCGTGGCTTTCAGGGCAAGATATAGGGGGGAACCATTCTTACGCAAGGTTGTATACGTGATAACTGTTACTGAGATAGTTTCAATTTATAGTGCCAGGGCGCAAGCGTCTGACCAGATCAAAGGTCGTATGCGTAATCTTAGAGATTACTATAACGGAGATGTCATAGTTCCGTTACCTGAAATCAACTCTGATGAACAGTCAGCGGTAGCTAATTTGTTAGCTCAAGGTTTAGATCAGACTGCTATGAGAATAGCGTCTACTCGCCCTGACATTTATTGTCCCCCTACAGATGTAGCTCGTAAACGTTCGCGTGATAATGCAGACATCACTCGTAAGGCTTTATTTGGTTGGTGGGAAAACAGTCAAATGGATTTGCAGTTAGCTAAACGTGCCCGTCAACTTATCGGGTACGCTACTACTGTTTCTCAGCTTAGGTGGAACGAAAAGAATGGGTGCCCGGAATGGCATTTGCGTGACCCTTTGACAGCATACCCAGCTACTCTTCTTGGCGTAGATGACATGCTGCCTCGTGATTGCATTTTTGCGTATGAACGTCCTCTCGGATATTTGCATCAAATGTATCCTCAAGCCGCTTCAGTGTTCCAATCGAACAGCGACGCTGGTCCTGATCAAGCTATTGAAATGATTGAGTACGTTGACGCCGAAGAAACTGTTTTGGTAGCTATGCGTGGACCGGTGCAAACTGGTCTGTTTGGCACGTCGTCTACTATGGACGATAACATTGTTTTAGAGTTGGAACGTGTCCCTAATCGTATAGGCCAAGCTCCGGTAGTGTGTGCCCAAAGAATTTCGTTAGATGGGGCGCAAGGCCAATTCGATGGCATTCTTGGCATGTATCAGATGCAAGCTCGTTTAATGGCGCTTGAAGTTATAGCTGTACAAAAAGGTGTGTTCCCTGACACTTGGCTTGTTGGCCGTGCAGGCGAAACCCCACAGATCGTTAACCCAGCAGATGGAATGACCGGCGAAGTCGGTGTCATCCGTGGCGGCGATCTTAAAGACATGTCTTTGCAACCTGGCTATATGACTAACCCTGCGATTGACCGATTAGAACGGGCGCAACGTTTAACGGCTGGTATTCCTCCAGAGTTCGGCGGAGAGTCTTCTACTAACATTCGGACTGGTCGTCGAGGCGATTCGGTTCTTTCGGCAGCAGTTGATTTCCCTGTACAAGAAGCTCAAAGGATTGTAGCTAGGTCTTTGCAAGAAGAAAACAAGATAGCTATTGAAATGTCTAAAGCTTACGCAGGGAACCGGGGACGCACTTTTTATGTAACTTCTAAAAACGCTAAAGGCCCAGTCCAATATACTCCTAACGCTAATTTTGAAACGACTGATAACGTTGTAACTTACAGCCAGGCTGGTGCTGATATTAACAATCTTGTTATTGGCGGCGGGCAAAGGCTCGGTATGGGCACTATGTCTAAGATGTCGTTTATGGCGATTGATCCTTTGGTAGAAGATCCAGAGTTTGAGCATGACGCAGTTGTAGCTGAACAGTTAGAAGCAGCGTTGCTTTCTTCTATTCAGCAACAAGCCGCTGAAGGCGCAATTCCTCCAGCAGATCTTGCTCGTATTATGAGTTTGGTTGCTAACAATCAGAAAGAGTTAGCTGAGGCTGTTGAGCAAGTGCAGAAAGAAGCGCAAGAACGTCAAGCTAAACAAGTTGAGGCTATGTCAGCGGAAGCTATGCCAGGGCTAGCTCAGCCTGGGATGGGTGCTGAAGCTATGGCCGCCGGTGCAAATGCAGAAGCGGAAGCGGCACCTGATTTAGGTGCGTTACTAGGAGCGTTATAAATGCCACGTAAAGGCGCAGGCCAAAAAATTCAGACTGCTAAAGGACAAGCTTATGGTGAAGCTCAAATGCAAGAAGAGGCTCAACGAGCAGTGCCTTTGCCTCAGATGCCTAGTGCTGCAAAAGCTGCACCAGGTGAAGCATCATTAAACAGAAATACTGAACGTCCTAATGAGACTGTCATGGCTTCTCCAATGGGGCCGCCTCCTCGTGCTATGGAAGGAGTGTCAAACGAATCGCTGTACGCTCAGCTACCTATGTTGGAAAGTATTGCTTCCCAACCTGGAGCGTCTGCCCAAACTAAAGCTTTTGTCCGTCAGCTTAGGCTAGTCGCTATGCGTAACGGAGTCGAAGCATGAGTTTTATGAGTCGTGTCGGCGGCATCATCGGCGGGTTCACTAACCTTGGTGAAGAGATCGTAGAAACTGTATGGGATACAGCAAGGTCTGTTGTTACCGATGACGAGTATGAAGGAGTCGGAGATACCATTTTAGGTATTGTCCAGGACAACCTTATTAGCGGAGTTATGCAAGCGGCGTTTGGTGAAGGTAGCGCTTTAGAACAAACAGTAGGCGTTATCCCTGGATCAGTGCGTGCGCCTATAGCTACGTTCACTAACGACGTTTTAGGTACGGTAGATGCTTGGCAAGATGCTTACATTGAACGTCCTTTAACCGCAGCGGTTATGGGTTTCAATGTTGCTACTCAGTCAGGCTTAACCGGGTTTTTAGATGGTGACACTTATAGGACTGCTTGGCAGATAGCTAACGAAGGTTTGCCTGAAGGCGAATATGATCTTTCTAAGATCCCTGAGAATCAACAGGAATTGTTTACTAAAGAATTGAGTTTAGGTAGAGCTATAGCTTTTGCTATGATGGGGACTGATACTTTGAATCCTCATGCGGCTGCTGAAGCTGCTCAGTCTTCTACGTTTAATCTTATTTCTGGTTCTTTCGATTTAGCTGAAACGATTTTGTTAGACCCACTTTTGTTTGCGGGTAAGCCTATAAGGGCGGCTCGTTTAGGGAAGTTAACTATTGGCGGAGTAACAGATGTTGCTAAAGGTGTTAAACGTTTTGACGCTGTTCTAGCTCCTACTCGTGCATTGCTTAAAATAGAACGTCGTACTGGGCCATTAGGAAACAAAAAACTTGGTTGGACTAATAAGTTAAATGCTACAGAGATCGCTAACTTTACGACTCGTCGAGCACAACAAGTTATCGAAAGTCCTAATTGGAAAAAACTTAACGACGCTATTGAAGATTTGCCTTCTAGTGAAGCTATGAGGCAGTTAGACAACGCTGCTGGGAAAGGATTGAGCACTTTCGAAAAGAGTGCGTTGGTCGGTCGCCGTGCTGGCGAAATTATGGATTTGCTTGGAAAACAAAAAAAAGGAAAGACAGTAGGCATTACCCAAGAAACAGCAATGATGTTAGCTCAAGCAACAAATCCTGTAATGAGGTCTAATCATTATAGATACGCTATGGGAGATCAAACAGTTTTAGTTAGCGCTTTGGAAGCAGCTACAAAAAAGTCAAATGCGTTACTAGGCAAAGCTAATGTTTTTGATCAAATAGACAATTTAGAAAAAGAGATTTTAGCAACACGAAACACTCTTAAACAAGCTGCGGATGAACATCGTCAGCAACGCAAACTCTCAGATACTGTCGATGAGATTGTTGAAGATAAAGGTTTTGATAGTCCTTTGGTCGAAGAACTTAACAGCGCCATGAGTCGTCGTCGTGTTTTAATTAAGGAAGTTCAAGAAGCTGTAGACGTATTAGGAGAAGGTCCTGAACAATTTGATTTTGGGTTTATTCTTGATTTGAAAACTCGTTTTAGTGATGCTCAAATAGATAACCTTGCAGCTAAAAAAAGTGGGGCTTACGGAAACGATTTAGCTCGGTTCTTGGCAGCCAACAGTCCTGAAACTTCGGCTTTGATAGATGCTGCTACTGATCGTTGGCTTCTTGATGGTGTTGATTATGTTCGAGGAGGCAGAGAACTTTTAGAAATAATTGATCCTGTAGGAGACGCTGCTCAAAGAGGATTCCTTGGCGAAGAAGGGATAAGAGCTTTACAAAGCGAATTAGCTGAAAGGGCTGTTTTAGATCGTAAGATCCGTGTCCCATTGTCTAACAAAGCAAAACTTTCTGATACCGGTGTAGCTGCAAAGGTATTCGAGACTGCTGCAAAAGCTTTGCCGGGCAGAAGAATAGTAGAATATTATAGCGAGAACACAAGCCAACGTTATTTCGATACAAATGATGCGCTCCAATCTGGCAACCAATTTGAGCGGATGATTAGAGACTTAAGAAGATTCGATAATAACGACATTTTATCTCCAGAAGAAGCTGATCGTTATTTAGGTCAATGGTCAATGTTAGAAGGCAGCACTCAACGTCTTAATATGTTTGAAACTCTTATTGGAGAAGTAAATAATCGGATTGCTTCTTTTATTGGTGATGGCAATACAGCTACACAAGAAAAACTTTTGAATCATTTAACTGAAAACTACAACGCAGCTAATTTTACTTTTTCAAGATCTAGACCTGAAGGTGGAAGATTTGGCGGTAGTGATAGAGCACGTTTGTCATTCCAAGATGGAGACAAAGTAGTAAACATTGTTTCTCCTTTAACGCAAAGACAATTAGCAACAAGCCGTGTTTTGCCTCGTTATGATTTAGTCAAAGAAGCTTTGGATGTCGCTACTGGGGACCGACGGTTTAATAGAGTTCGCAACAGAACAAGTAAACTTTTAGGCGACAATAGTGTACTAAATCTTAAAGCTGTAGGTAGAGCCGGTTCAGATTCGGCAGAAGCTATTATGAGGGTATGGCGTCCTGCCGTTCTTTTGCGTCCAGCGTGGCCGTTAAGAGTAGTAGGAGATGAAGCTTTACGTGTTGCTTCTGTTATTGGTGGCCTTAATTTGCTTAGAGGCATGTCTTCTGGTTTTTCAGATTACAGAGTCGAGTTGATGCGCCGTAAAGGTATTGACGTAGAGTCAGGATTTATTGCTAAACTTAAAGACGAGTTGGGTGAAGAAGCAAAAGATTTAACTGACGAATTTGAAATTTATGATGCTTACCGTCAGCAAGCAAGATTCAAAGGGAACCTTGAGGAAGCAGACAAAGTTCTTTCTAAACGGTACGAACAAGAATTACTTAGCCAATGGCAAACGTCTAAACGTATTAAAGGTATAGCCGCACGAAGCGCTTTAGGGTTTGCAACTTTAGGTCCTATTGGGGCTTTGGGTGGGGCTGTTGTCGGAGCGATAAGTCAAGGTTCTACTGCTCGTAAGTTTGCTCAACGCGAGTTAGGGGAGATGACTGCGGAAGGTCTTAAAAAGAGTGCAGACGGATTGTTTAATGAGGCTACTGAGATTTATCGAAAAGTAAGTGCGATTGGCACTGCTGATGAAGTCGCAGCGGCTGCTAAACAAGCTAAAGATTTAAGATTCGCTGCCGATCTTTTGTTAACTAAAGAAGCCAAATTAAAAGAAGTTATGAAAGTTCTAAGGCTTGACCCAGATTCAAAAGAGTATCAAGCTTTAGTAGCAGCGCAATCAGCAGGTGTTCGCCTTCAACAAGCTGGGCGTCAACCCACAATGATTGGTGGAGTGCTTGTTCGCAATGCAATAGGCGATAACAACTTTAACTCAAACGCTATACAAGGGCGTGTTAGCGCAGATCGTTCTACTTCCAAACTCGTCCAAGGAGCTTCTCTTAAATCTAAAAACGAAATAGATTCCGATTTTTGGGAACAAATTTCTTTAGATCAGGGGGAAGATTTTGTGCGGGCGTGGGATTCGACGACTAACAAACAGTGGAAAGCAGGGGCAGGAGATCCTCATGTTAACGATTATCTAGAAGTTGTTTGGTCTACTGCTCATAGAAGTCCTGCTGATTACAAGTTTGCTTTGACAGAGTTTCTTCAAAAAAAACAATCGGGTCTTAAAACTTTAGAAGATTTAGATATTCCTAAGTCAGGTCCTGAATTTGATGCTTTTGTTGAAGCTGTTTACCAGACACAGAATCAAATCATGCCACAATTTTTAGGCGCTAAAAAAATTGATGATTTTAACGGGATAAGAAATAATTTAGGTGATCGTAAAGCTGATGACATTAAATGGGAAGACGTTAAAGTAATTCGCGATGGCATGGACAAAAATACTTTAATCGATATTGATAACAATAATTATATGAACTTGACAATAGGGCAACAAGCTAGAGGCGTTACTCCTAATTGGCAAGGCAGTAAAAAACTTATGGAATTTACAAACAGTGCATTTACTGTTTTAGCTTCTTTGCCTACAGATAATCTAAGCAGGTTACCTTATTTCCGTGCTTCATTCGACGAAGAGATGGCTCGTAAACTTTCAGCGTATGTTAACCCTGAAACAGGAGAATACGTTTTCCAAGGAGAACAATTACAAAAAATAATTAATCGGTTAGAGAGCAGCGCACGAGATAAAGCTTTAGGTGACGTTCGTTATCTTCTTTATGATCTTACTGAATCTACTCGTATGCAAGAATCGTTGTCTAACATGATGCCTTTCCTTGGGGCATGGCAAGAAGTCATTAGCCGTTGGGCGGGCATTGCTAAAGACAATCCTGCTTACGTTTCTAGAGTTCTGGATAATTTCAATTCTATTCCTACTACCGAAGACGAAGAAGGCAATCGTTGGATGATTCTTCGTATGCCAGATCTTGGAAAAATTGGCGGCGGTGGGGCTTTGTTAAAACCGTTTGTTGGCAAAAATCTTACTTTTAGTAAAGACGCTATGTCAATGTTGTCTTCTGGTGGGCCAGGGTTCGGGCCATTAGTAACTATTCCTTTAGCAGAAATAGCTTTAGTAGAACCTTCTTTAGAAGAAGCTGTAGAATTTATGTGGCCTTATGGTTTGCCTCAAGGAGATAATCAGTTCTCTAGAGTCATCGGCCAACTTGCGCCTGCGTGGGCCAAGAGAGCTAAAGGAGCTTTGGCGGGCAGCGACGAGCTTGATCGTTTGGCTTTGACTGTAGCTCGTAATCGTATCACTGCGTTAAAGATGCAAGAGCCTACTTCAGATGACGGAAGATTTGAAACTTTGTATGAGCAAATGATTTCTACTGAAGAGTCAAGAAACGAAATGATGAGAGATATTAAAGAAGACGCTCAGGCTTTGTTAAAAGCTCGTGCGTTTGCTTCAATGATTCTTCCTACCACAATGAAAGTAGATTCTCCTTATCAGTTCTATTTAGATCAATGGCGGGAATTGACTAAAGAAGATCCTTTGCTAGCGGATGAACGCTTTGTTGAAGAATACGGTACAGAGTTTCTTGCAATTATGGAAAGAACAACTAAGACAAAGAACGGAGTTTCTCCGACTCTTGAAAGTTGGGACAAGTTCCAAGAGTATCTGCCTTTGATCGAAGCTTACCCTGAAATTGGTGGGTTAGTTACAGCAAACGTAGGGAGTGATGAAGCTCAACGTTTTAATGTGGCTGTATATCGCCGTCAGCAATCTTCTGCTCTTTCTCCTGGCTCTCCTGAAAAACAACGTGAAAGAGTTCCTTTAGAAGATTTTATTGAAGCTCCAGATATTAAACAAGGGTGGGAAGAATATAGAGACATTATAAATATAAGAAATGCAGAATTGGAAGCACGTAAAGAACAACAAGCTTCTGGTTCTTTGAACGCTGCTAGCAACGCAGACGTAAAGCAATGGTATTCGTTTAAGATGGAACAGTTGCAAGCCGCTCATCCGGGTTGGTGGCAAGCGTTTAATGTTACTGACAAGTTGAAAGATCAAAAAAAGTTTAATGCTTTAAGGGCTGTTGTCCAAGATGAGACGTTAGTGCAACGTCCAGATATCCAGCAACTTAAAAACTATTTAGATGAACGTCAAATAGCTATAGACGAATTAGCTGCAAGGAAAGCCGCAGGTGGTTCTGACTCTTTGACTTCTCAAAGCAACAGTGATGTTTATGAATGGTGGGAATGGACTCGTTTGCAGTATCGAAACGAAGATGACTTTATTGACATTTTTGATCGTTATCTCAGTAGAGATAATGTAGATGTCCTAACTTGGAAGACGAATTAATATGACTGGTGGACTTACTACTGCATTCAAAGAGCAAGAAGCTGTTTCTTTGAACGAAGGCATGAGTATGCAGGGGATACTCCAAATGATGGCTTCTTCTCAAGGGCGCAGTGATCCTATTATCGGTCAAGAAGATGTGTTGCGTGGCAATGTATCTCGTGGCGATGATCCTTCTGATCGTTTTATTGACAATACTACAAAGCCTCCAGCGAGCATTACAGCGAGTTCTTTTATCGAAGAGTTTGCGACATTGGATATAGAAGAGCAGGAAGCTTATGCTGAAGCTATGTTTGCAGCGGGTTATGGAGACAATTTAGCGATTGAAGATTTGGACGATATTTATGATCCTTATTTTATTTCTCAAATGTTAAGCAACGGTATAACTCGCGCTAAAGAATCTTTTAAGATCGGTCGGCAGAATTTGCCTGATTATGAAGGGGCGCTTTCAGAGTTTGAAGATGTTTCTCTTGACGATGTTTTATCTAAATTGGAAGAACGTAAACCTAAGGTTCGTTATATAGATAAGTTGAAGTTGAAAGATACGGCTCAAGCTTATTTCAATAATGAGTTAGGGCGTCAGGCTGATGGTGCCGAGTTGAAATCTTTTATTGCTGGAATTCATGCTGCTCAGAAAGAAGGGTTGAGTGGGCAGGAGTTAGATGTGGGTTCTCGTGCGAGGGAGTTTGCTCGTCAGGCTGATCCTACTCGTGCTCAGGGTATGGAGTATTCGAATGCTGCTGCGTTGGCTATGTCTGCGTTAGGAATGAAATAATGGCTAATGAATATAAAGATATTGAATACGATTTAGGCGAAGCTATAAAACGTGTAGAACAACAACTGCGCGAAATGGGTGTTTCTGATTCAAGCGTTTACGGTGTAACCGAATCAGATCCTGTTACCCGCATCATAATAAAAGATCTTAACGCTAAACTTGCAGAGCTTAGAACGCTTTCTCCAGATCTTAAATATAGTGTAAATGAAAAAGAACGAGGAGAAAACCCTACATTTTTAGGGGTCGAAGGTTATACGGAATTTAATAATCTTGGGACTCAACAGTGGGGGAAATTAATTCCTCAAGGATCGTCGCTAAGTTCTTACACTCCAATAGAAGCGGCTCAGGAAAGTTTTGATAAATCTCTTGAATATGGTAATGACGCTGAACGTGCTCTTAAATATTTAAGAGCTAATCTTATAGGGGCAGAACAAAGAGGCGAAACTCCAAAAACGGGAAGCAATATTCGTTGGGAGGGCAAGTCTTTAGGTGCTACGCAATTTATTAAATTAATTGAAAAAAGATTTAATGTCGATTTAGGCACTATTGATGTTGATCAACATGTTGAGGGGACTGAATGGACTGAAATTACTGATCTGCTTGTAGATCAAGCCGCTTTTGCATTTAACGTTGGTGACAAAGCTAGAAGTTATATTGTCAGAACAGAAAAAGCTGAAGCAGAGTTTGATGAACTAGCGACTAAAGCTTTTGATCTTACTGAAAGTCTTTCTCCTGGAATTTCTGACGGTGACACAAAAATAGATCCAGAGTTTTTTTCGCAACAACAAGCAGATATGAGACTTGGAAGATTAACTGAAGTCGTAGAGTTTTTAGGTGATGAAGCTTTAGCCGAGATTTCAGAACTTGATCCTACTGGACCTGCGGGGCTTTTAGTTGATGGGGCGGCTCAATGGGCAGAGAATCCTGAAAATCCTCGAAACTCAGGACTAGTTTCTTCTAGGGAAATTGAGGCAGAGGAAGAAGCTGTCCCCGCAATAGGGGAGCCAAGGATTGAAGACGTAGAGGTAGATACTCTTCCTCAACCAGATGTATCTGTCGAAGAAGAAGCATTCTTAAACGCTGAAATCTTAGGAGAAACACCTCTTACTCAAGCTGAGATGGACGCTGACCGTCTTGCCAATGCGGATGCTTTCGCTGCGGCTGATGCTTCGATGCTCCCTGAGCTTAGCGAAGCTGGCGGTGACCCAAGCATTATTCCTGCTGTTGGAGGCGCTCCAACCGGTGGGCCTGGCGGCGGACCGTCTACACCAGAAGGTTTCAATACTCAGCTAGACGCTATCGGAAATACTTTCGATGTAGCGTCACAGTTCGGTTACCGTTTCTTTTTCTTCAAACCAGGCACAGATGAGCCTCGTGAAGACATGATGATTAGCGACCCAGTAATACTTGATCGGTTAGGATTAGACGGACCTATCAACGTTCTTGAATATATCAAAGTCAAAGGGTTAACAAATCCTCGTGAGATTCAAGCGGCGTTTGCTGAAACAGAATGGTATGCGAACACTAATGAAACGATGCAACAGTTTGATCTAGAATGGGACGCTGCTGCTCCTAGCGGTGCGTTGAACGACGACTTTACTTTGCGTCGTAAAGAAATAGTGAAGACAGAGCTTGATTACATTTCCAGTCAACTTGAAGCTTTAGGTTTGTCAGACGAAATGACTGAAAGCCAAAAACTAGATTTAGCTAAGACAGCTAAACGTACAGGTATGTCGTTACAAGATATTCGTCAAACGTTGTCTTCTGTAGAGACCGATTATTTGGATTTCGCTAGTTTCACGGGCGCTGATGGTGCTGGTACAGGTTTGTTGGGGACTTATGAAACTTCTATTAAGAATATGGCTTCGCAATATATGATTGGTATTAATGAAGAAGCTTTGGATAGTTATGTGATGGGTGTTTATCAATCGGATAATCCTGAACAGAATTTGTTGTTGTTGAGGGAGCAGTTAGCGGAGACAGCTAAGGAAAGGTTCCCTACGTTGGGTGGTTTGATTGATCGGGGTATGACTCCGGCCCAGTATTTCGCTCCGTATTCTTCTAAAGCTTCTTCTTTGTTGGAGCGTCCTGTCGATTTTATGGGTGCTGATGAGGGGTTGTTTAATCAGATAGCGTCGGGTATGCCTGATAATGAGACTGGGAGTAGGACTATGACGTTCACGGAAGCTAATGAGTTGATTCGTGGTACTGCTGAGTGGCAGACTACTAAGAATGCTAATGATGAGGCTCGTACTATTGCCGATGATGTTGGTCGGATGTTTGGATTTGTAGCGTAATGAGTTTTATAGAAGATTTTTCAAGTTTTGATTCTAATGCGGCTCGTGCGGCTCGTGCTCAGGAGCAACGTGAGGCTGACCTTCGTGCGTTGATAGGTGAAACAGAAGCAGAAGAAGAGACGGTAGAAGAAGAAGTAATAATAGAAGACGAGATACCAGAAGAAGTAATAATAGACGAAGACGAAGAAGAAGTGACAATAGAAGATGAGGAGGATGAGGACGATGAAGAGGATGAGGAGGAAGAAGAAGTCGAAGACCCAATAGTTACAGCCGCAAGGATACGTGCTGAATCGTTAGCATCAGACAGACTAGCTAGAGCCGAAACTGCCAAACGGCTTGCTGCACAAAACGCTGCTTTAGCTACAGGCAACGCAAGAGACACACTAAACGATTTGTTTCGTCAAATGTTCGGCAACGACCCTAAATTTGCACCAGACATCAAACTTTTAACTAACCAGTTAGAAAAGTTGATGATCAAAGGAGCTTCTTCTTTAGAGATAACTCAAGAGATCCGTCAATCAGATTCTTATGACAAACGTTTCCCAGGGATGGATTTGCGTGCAGCGGCAGGGATGTCGGCTATTAGTGAAGCCGAGTATATAACTTTAGAAGATAACTATCGTAACACTATGCGAATGTCTGGGCTAAGCGAATCGTTTATAGACGATGACGCTCTTTACGCAAATCTTATAGCCGCTGATGTGTCTGCGGCTGAGTTGCAAACACGGGTGGCTTTAGCTGAGACGGCGGCTAACGGGGCAGACCCAATGATCCTTGCACAAATAGAAGAGTTCTATCCTGAGATGCTAGAAGGTAATCGTCTAGTCGAGTATTATCTTGACCCCGATAAAGCCGTCAACATTTTTGAAGAGGAACGTAGACAGCGTGCGGCAGGTCTATCCGTCGCCACGTTGCGTACCGTAGGTCAAGGTTTAGATGTAGGAATGGCTGAAGCTTTGGAAAGAGAGAACATCCAAACACGCGAAATTCAATCTCGTTTAGGTCAACGGAGAGGTTTGACGGATCAGTTGTTGGGTGAAGAAGCGGCGTTGACTGCAAGCGAAATAGCTTCAGGCGAGTTCGGTTTAGAAGCAGAACAAGCAACTAAACTGCGTCGCCGTCGCGAAGAACGAATCGCTTCTTTCGGCGGTCGTGGCGGGGCTTTGACAAACAACTCTGGCATCCAAGGTTTGGGTACTGCCAACTAACACTTGCATTTAGCAGTAAATGTAGATATAGTAATTATTGTTGATTGGCCCCGTATGGGAGAGCTACCAACAAACCTCCATCAAAGTACCACCGCTTTGATGCGTACAGGACAGGTGAGCGACAAATGGCAAACAGCAACTCCGTCGATATTGACGAATCAGAAGCTGATGTCCAAACCGAATCGAAACCGAATTGGCGTAGGGAACTCGAAGGTCGAGCAACCACCGCTGAGGCAGAACTCGCTTCTTACAAGAGGCGTGACGCTTTCCGATCAGCAGGATTAGATCCTGATGATGCTAAGGTTAGCTATTTTGTTAAAGGATACGAAGGAGAACTTGATCCCCAAGCTATTGCAGCGGAAGCTACAGCAGCAGGGTTTCTTGGCAGTAATGCCTCTCCTAATAATCCTCGGCAAGACGCAGAGCTAGCGGCAGAGCAAAGGATTGCTTTGGCTGGCGAAGGCGGAGATCCGGTTAGCAACCCTGACCTAGACGCACAAATTAAAGCTACTAAATCCCCAGAGGAATTAAGAACTTTGATGGAAGCAAACGGTTATTTGTGGGGCGCAACAACCTGATTTAGTCATTAAAGCGGAGTCCCTCTCTCTTTAAGGACTTCATAATGGCCGTAGGATTTACGGGTACTGGACAGGTAGATTCTTCTACCGGAGCGTTTGAGCAACTCGCTTACTTCGCATTACGATCCAACCCTCTTTACGAAATGATCGCAGATGTTCGATCTACAGCGCAAACCCACAATGGTGCGTCTGTAACATTCGACATTTATGACAACATGGCTACCGCTACAGCAGCGTTAGCGCAAGCAACAGACGTTGCAGCTATCCAGTTGACAGATACGGTAGTTACCGTAGCATTGGCTGAATATGGTAACGCTGTGACAACAACCGCTAAACTGCGCGGAACTTCTTTCTTGAATGTTGACGCAGACGCAGCGAACATTATCGGTTACAACATGGTTGATTCTATCGACACTATTGTAGCGGGTATTGCTTCAGGTGGAACAAACGAAATTCTGCCTGCCGGTCGTGCCGGTACTGTCAACATTATTGCTACTGACATAATTACCCCTAATCAAACTCGTACTGCGGCAGCGAAACTTCGTACAGCTTCAGCACCAGGTTTCGAGAACGGTAACTATGTTGGCATGATTCACCCTGATGTCGCTTTCGATCTTCGTAGCGCAGCAGCCGTGACTGATGTTATCGCTTACCAGATCCGTCAAGATGGCGCTGCTGTCCGTAACGGTTCTATCGGCACATGGGGTGGTGTGGAGTTCATTGAGAACCCTCGCGCTAACATCCAGGCCGGTGCCGGTGCTGCCGGTATCAACGTGTATGACACTGTTATAGCTGGCCGTCAGGCTCTCGCTAAAGCATTCTCACGGGCACCAGGTTTCGGTGAGCTACCTTCAGTAGTTTATGGACCTGTAACTGATAACCTGCGTCGTTTCATGACTGTCGGCTGGTACCACCTTGTTGGTTACGGAATCTTCCGTCAGGCATGTTTACAGCGTGTAGAATCTGCTTCTAGCCTCGCCTAGTAGCTGCGGTTTGGGAGGGTCAGGGTTCCCCCTTTCCCCTGGCCCTTCCATCCCCCCCCTATTCTTTGTTAGTATCTTGTTAAGCGGAGGTTGATATGCCTAAAGTCGGTAATAAACATTACAGCTATACCCCTAGTGGTAGGAAAGCTGCTGCGGCGCAAGCTAAGAAAACTGGGAAGAAAGTTACTAATACTAGAAAAAGAGGGAAACGATAATGGCCGGATCAGGGAATGTGACTATCCGACCTAAGCCGATTACAGGTACCGGAGGAGTTAACCGTGGCTAGTGGCCTTTATGCCTTGCCGTTTAAGAATAATTTGACGCAGGTTACGAATTTCCAAATAGATTTTGATGATACAACCGCAGGCCGTTTCAAGTGTATGCTTGTCACTTCGTCTTACACCCCTAACTTTGATACTGATTCAGTGTTTGCTGATGTGAGTAACGAGGTTTCAGGTGCGGGTTACACTGCTGGCGGTGAAGCTCTCACTGGTGTGACGTTCGCTATCAGTGGGGGTACGATTACGTGGGATGCGGGGGATGTGACGTGGACTGGTTCTACGATCACTAATGCTGCTGCTGCGGTTATTTATAATACGAGCGAAGCTAACGATCCTTTGATCGCTTATGTTGATTTTGGTGGGAACTTTTCCACTACGTCGGGTACGTTCCAGATTGTTTGGAATGCGTCTGGCGTCTTTACTTTAGATACGACACCGTAGGAGTATCGGTATGGCTAGTAATTTTCCGGGAGCTTTAGATACAGCGACTCAGCAACCTTCACCTCTTGCTACTACAGAGTTGGATGCGGCAGGGTTTTTGCATGATGAGGTTCACACAAATCATTCAACTGCTTTGATTGCTTTGCAAACGAAAATGGGGATTAGTGCTTCGACTCCGACGACGATAGGTCATGTGCTTACTGTTTCGGCGGCGGGTACTACTGCTTGGGCGGCGGTTGATACAGATCCGATTCCTCTAATTTTAGCTTTGTCATAGGAGTATAGAATATGGCTAATACATTCAAAAACGCACGGGCTGCGGCTACTAATACTTTGGCAACTGTTTACACTGCTCCTTCTGGAGCAGCGACTGACATAGCTATTGTGTTGTTGGCGCAAGCTACTAACGTGGCTAGTGGCGCTCAAGCTGTCGATCTTTGCTGGTATGATGCGTCTGGTACAGTTAAGACTGACTTGGTTAAAGATTTGTCTGTTCCTGAGAAAGCTGCTGTTGGTCTTATCGCTGGCAAGCTTGTGCTTGAGAGTGGGGATTATTTGCAAGTCAAGTCTACAGCCCCTTCCCTTATAGAACTGTCAGTTTCTGTATTAGAAATTACCTGATCTGTGACGGGTATAGAAGCGGGTAAGACGTGGAGTAGGGTTGGGCCAGAGGTGGCTCCTACTTCGTCGTCTGCGTCTGGTGTGTTTACTCTTTCAGAGTATTCAGAGAATCAGGGGGCTGGTACTTGGCCGAATCCTGCTGTTGGTTGGATGGCTTATTTCAAACCTTCTGTTTATGGTTCTAGTTGGCTTTACACTCAGTTGATGTTGGATGATTCAGACAACATACATATTGCCACAATAGGGACTGTTAGTGGTGTCACACAAACGGGGATAGTCAAGTTAAATTCAGATGGTGCTGCTGTTGCAGCTAATCATACAACCGGTAGTCCTTCGAGTTTTTATTCTGAAACAAAAGGTTTGATTCACGACGCAACAAACAACAAAGTGTTTCTAACTGGTAAATGGTATCAGTCAGGGGATTATGCTGCGACTGTATCTTTTCCTGAAAATTTAAGTTCTATAACGCCTTTAGGTAAAACTAACAATCCTGCTACTGCTGGAGCAGGTTTCCAAAACGATAACACTACTCGTGCTACTGTTCTTGCGTCGAATAACAGAATTTGGAATATTGCTCGCGCGCACGATGGTAATAGATACAAAGGATTTCTGTGGCAAAATGGTACAGATGGTACTTACTATTCCACAGGAGCAAGAGATTTTAATTATCTGAGCAGTAGTAATCACATGTGGCCTATGTCTGTTTGGACTGATAACACTTATGGGTATGCTCTTATTTGGGGCTATTCAACTGGTCACATGTTTTACGGCGATAGCAGCGGCAGTATTTGGAAGCAGCAAAGAAGCACTAACTCTTACCCTATTGTGCCTGATGATATTGTAGAAAAAAGTTCTACTGAAGTAGTTATTTCAGGTGCTTATGCTAACGGTAATACTGATAACAGATGTTTTGTGCAAGTGTTTAATAAAACTTCGTTTGCAGTTTCTTGGACACAAGATATTGTTATAGATCCAAATCAAGGTCATACGAATGGGATGTACACAAGCGTTTGTGTTGACTCATCTGAAAATGTTTATATTGGTTGGCGAGAACAGTTAAGCCAAGGTTCTGGCAACTGGACGTATTGTTATGCTAAATACAATACTTCTGGCACGTTGCAGTACAGTCGTTCTATTGAATGCACAACCGCAGGCAACACATCTGCTTTTGCTGCTTGGACTGGTAATACTCCTCATATTAAAATTAGCAGCGATGGTTCAACACTTATTATTCAAGGCGGCCAACTTAACGGTGGCACTAATCCTTTAGCTGGTTGGGTTTGTTCTGTTCCTTCAGACGGCGGCGGTGTTGGCGGTACAGTTACTATAAATAGTCAAACGTTTGAAATAAAAAATCCGACTATGACAACTCGTACAGGTCAAATGGACGGTTGGCAAAACGGTCAAAACTCTCAAAATAGTGGCACTAACTCTGGAGCTAATACAGCTCTTTCAGGGGCACCTGGGGTTTCAACATATACAGAAACAATTACAAAAGGTAATATTTGATGGCTAATGTATATGGTTTATACACAAATTTAGAAGGTGATTATCCTTTACACCAGGGGGATGTTCAACGATTTTACCCAGACTTTATGAATGGCGATCCGTTGCCTGAAGGTTGGCTCCCTGTTGTGGAAACTGAAGAGCCAGAGACAGTGATTACTGATACAGAAATACAAACATTTATTAGTGGTGTTTCTATTGTTGATGGTGTAGCTACGCAAACGTACACACCAGTTAATCGGCCTATACCACCTGATCCAGAAATGGAAGAAGGATCAAATAATGCCTAGTCCTGGTTATGGTGAGAATGGGTCTGTTATAGGCCCCCAAAATTTGCCGACTAGTTCGGTGGCTTCTGGTGTGTGGTCTTTGGCTGAGATGACTGAAGCTCAGCGTGACGGCATCTGGCCTAATCCGCAAGGGGATTTTGAGTTGTTAGCAACAGCAACTGTTACGTCAGATGTGCCGTCAATAACAATCGGTTCTATTCCACAAACATATCGTGATCTAAAAATTGTGATTCGTGCAGCAACCACAGACCTTGTTTCGGACACTACGTGGATTCAACCTAACTCTGACACAACGCAAGCTAACTACAGGTTGTTTGCTTTAGAAAACACGAAAAGCGGTAGTGGCGCTGGTTCGCAAGGTTATGCGTATTTTAGTTACAGTTCTAATCAACATCCAAGAGGTACATGGCCGCAAGGTTCAAGTGGTCGTGGCAGTTTGAATGAGCGCACAGCGTTAGAAACGTATATCCCGAACTACACGAACGCAGGTTTAGCAACTTCAGGCAGCATGATGCACACTATTTCAGGTGCTAACAATAACATAGCGTCGCCACCCAACAACATCTTTGTAGGAATTAGCGGTTCAACTCTTAATCTGAGTGCAGCGATTACGTCAATCAGAATTATTGAGCCGCAAGGTTCAAGCGCAATTTATTATTACGCAACAGGAACACAAATTAGTGTATACGGAATAGGACAACTGTAATGGCTGATTATGAAGTAATCGCTTCAGGTTCAGTGGATGCGTCGGCCCCTGTTACGATTAACATTACTAGTATTCCTGGTACGTTTAAGCATTTGTTATTTTCACTTAATTCAGCGTCAACTCTTAGCAGCGGAAGCTATTCAGATTTGTTAATAATGAGATTTAACGGTGACACAGGTTCTAATTATAATAGAGCTAGGCAATACAAGTATGATTCTTCTAGTGGGGCAGGTACTCAAGATAGAGGTGAAGATAGCAGTATGGGGGTTGCTTTTACACGTATACCCACACGTCACTCAGGTCAAAGCACTAAATCTTTTGCCCACACAAATATTTGTATTCCTGCATACTCAGACACAGTATTTACTAAAGGCGTTTTAATAGATCATTTGAATCCTTACAGTTATAATTTTCCCACCACTGGCCAAGAGTCAGGAATAGGTTCTTTCATAGGTGTTGGCGGTTGGAATAATACGGCTGCTATTACTTCAATACAAATTTCTTCTTATGAAGGATTAGTAACTGGCACCTCAGGGTGTGGTTTCGCAGTTAACACTTCTTACGTTTTGTCAGGACTTGCATAATGGCAACATGGAATCTTTTAGGTACAGCAACAGTTTCTGGTACTTCAACAACAGCAATAACTTTTAGTTCAATCGATCAAAGCTATAAAGATCTTTGCATAATTGGGTCGTTAACAGATGTTACAGGAAGTAGTGGTTACGCTCCTATTACTTGGCTTATGAAAACTGCTGCTGGTGGTGCAATGTCATTAGGTGGCGGTTATATGGAAATGAGCTATAACAGCCTAACACCAAGTAGTACGCAATTTGCTAGCGCAAGTAGTACAATTAGTTACATTAATAGTGCTGACAGCACTAGTGGGAACAGTCCTATATATTTTTATTGCTATGATTACTCTAGTACTACAGTTGCAAAAAACTTTTATTTGTTTCATGGGACTACTGGCAGATCACCTTATCTTGCAGCTAGTTCGTTTCGGATGCACAAATGGCTTTTTAACGATGGTAGCAACAGCCCTTTAGGAACGATTGATGTAAGAACATCGCAAGCAAACCTTCAAGCTGGTTCTACTTTGTCCCTTTACGGAATCGAAGGATAAAAAATTATGTCAAAAAAATTAGTTATAGATATTGCTGCGGGAACTGAAGAGCTTGTTGATTTAACTGATGAAGAGCTTGCCGAGATAGCGGCAGGAGCAGCAGAAGCTAAAACTCAACGTGAAGCGGAAGAAGCAGCGGCTGCACAAGCGGCTACTGATAAAGCTTCAGGTAACGCCAAACTTAAAGCGCTTGGTCTAACTGACGAAGAAATTGTTGCGCTAGTCGGCTGATGGATATTGTTGACGCACCAAAGAAAGTAACCAGCGGACGACCCATGTCGCCCGTCGGTATTGTTGTGCACCACACAGCATCCAACCATAAAGCAGACCCAGATGACGTAATCGACATGTGTATACGTGGCGTGAACAAAGTCCCAGGGCCGCTATATAATTATATGGTTAAACGTGACGGAACTATCGTCTGTCTGTCAGACAAGTTTAAAGCTAATCACGCTGGACGTGGCAGCCGTAAAGTAATGGACAGACTGAAACACGACAAGAAAGTTGTTGAGTCTACAGTCGCAGGCAAAAGCAGCTTCAACTCGTCCCTGTACGGCGTAGCGATCATTAACGACGGCTTAGGTGAGGATGTACCTGACGTACAGATGGACGCCTTAGCGCGCTTCTGTGCGTTTCTTTGCGATGGGCACGGCTGGAACCCGTTAAGCAGAATCTTAGGGCACAAAGAATACACGACACGTAAAATAGATCCAGTGTTCAACATGAAAGCGTTCCGACATCTTGTCGATACGCACACTGTGGGGAAACTTGTGGATAGTTCTCCACCGC
>UEXM01000602.1_pt1 | contig 36509 bp, 70 predicted proteins | sample 1796661 | NCBI WGS metagenome assembly UEXM01 (sample SAMEA4772469, study PRJEB27181) | metagenome
TTGTTTACTCATACTAATAAATTATCACAAATTTCATTTTAGTCAAGCAATTATTTCAAAATCTAGTATTTTTATTTGTTCCGAGAGCTTTTCTTCGCTATCTGAACACAAATCTGTAGTTAAATACTTCTTATTGCCGTCACATAAGATGGTACCGACATTTTTATTGTTCCCAAGCTCAAGTGTCTTTAAAATAGCACCAAAAACATTAGCTCCAGACGAAATACCCACAGATAGACCTAACTTATTGATTTGTCTAGCAATATTTATTGCATTTGCGTCATTTACTCGCACAATAGGGCTAAGTGCTTGTAAATTGACTATTTTTGGTATAAAACTGTCCCCAATACCTTCAATACGGTGCCCACCGTCCTCATTCTTGTCTGGCAGGATAGGATAAGCCTTGAAATCGTTCTTTTTTTGTGAAAAGTAGTGATAGAAGCCCATAATCGTACCTCCCGTACCCATTCCGGTTATAAATGCGTCTAAATCACCCATTTTGTTGATCTTAAGAGCGTTTTCAAGCTCAGGGGCTGTTGTTTGGGTATGTGCTAGTACATTCCACGAATTTTCAAATTGTTTTGGACCAAAAAAACCATTTTTTGCAGATTTCTTGTCTGCTAACTCAATACATTTTTGAAAACCGCCCTGTTTTGCTGTTATTTCAAATAATTTAGCACCATAGAACCGCAGAAGCCTCTTTCTTTCAACAGAAAGCCAACTTGGCATGTAAATTTGTACCGGATGTCCTAAGTAAGCTCCCATCGCCGCAAAAGCAATACCTGTATTGCCGCTGGTTGCCTCTACAATAGTATCCCCAGGGTTTAAAGTGCCTAACATATATGCTGCTTTAAGAATTTGAATGGCCATTCGGTCTTTAATACTACCGCTAAAGTTCCAAGCTTCATACTTTGCTAAAATATCGACGTTTTTTCCATCGATCTCACAGAACAATCTTATGGTGGGTGTGTTTCCAACAAAGAACTGTAATCTTTTTAATTTTTGAGGCAACTCTTGCATTGTTTATTGCTAACTATCTCTCCAGAGATTATTGGCAGCGAACTTAATTACTTCTTCGGCTGATTCTTCATTATATCCATACTCATCGATAAGAGTGCCAACCATTTCGTTGTATTTACCTTGCTGCTTTTTATCTCTGCTTTTAGATTTTGTTACAATTCTTGAAATCTGTTTTACAGAAGATGTTAATTTACTTTCAATAGCCTCTTTAAGGGGGGCATAAGATTTCCAATCAACCTTTTCCCCTCTACGAAGTTTTGAGAACATAAAGGCAGTAATGTCAACTCGGAAATTTTCCCTAGAGGTACCTGTAATTCCTATCTGTTCCTCTATCGATGCCATAAACGACTCATCTGGCTGTATCTCTTCATTTGTAATTGAGTCTTTGACAGTTGCCATATTAACATAAGCCTCAGCATGATCTAAATAATTATTAAATAGAGACTCGGCTTGTTCATCATAGGCTGATACGAAAGCTTTTGTTATTTCTTTCTCTAAGATATTGAGATACTCATCATGAAGAGTTTTCCCTAAGAAATCTAGATATCGATTTCGATCATCCTCAACTACAATCTGATCTTTCACTTGTTTGATTAGTGCATCACGAATAGAAATTGGCGTAACCATATTTTTCTCGCTATCCGATAGAGCAGAATCAATTGCCTTCATGATAAAGCGTGTAGAAATGCCCGTCATTCCTTCATCCCTGGCCTCATCACGGAGATCATTAATATCAATTTTCTTAACAGTGCCTTTTTCTATAACATCTTGACCATCATATAATTTCATCTTAGTAAGGGCATCAACCTTGTTAGACGCATGAAGCCGACTAAGCACAGCAAACATCGAGGCAACCTCTAATGTATGTGGAGCTACATGTCCATCGAAATCAGATAAACCAAGCATCTTTTCATATATCTTAATTTCTTCAGATACTTCCAGACAATAAGGAACATTGACTCTAACAATTCGATCAAGAATAGCTTCATTAGTATTTTCGGATTTAAACTTATTCCACTCAGCTTCATTACAGTGAGCTAGAATAACACCATCAAAATAAATCATTGGTCCCTTGCCGGGAGAGGGTACTGCCTTTTCTTGAGTGGCTGTGATCATTGTATGAAGAAATTCAATTTCGTTTTTAAATACCTCAACAAACTCGACGATACCACGATTGCCAACGTTAAAAGCTCCGTTTAAAGATAATACTCGTGGGTCATCTTCTGAGTACATGTCTAGTTTTGATATATCTTCACTGCCAATTAAAATTGTTACATCTTGACTATTAGCATCCATTGGGGGAACAACTCCCACGCCTCTTCTACCCCTGACTGAGAAGGAAGATTGTGCAATTGGCATTGCAGTATAATCGTTATTAAATTCTTCTTTTAATCTGTAACGACACACAGGACAAAGATCTCCCTCAACCTTTATTCCATACAACTCTTTAAATTCTTCTCGCAAGGAACGGGGGATAAGATGTAAAGGCTCCTCGTGAACTGGGCAACCATCAATATGGTACATCGGTTCAGTTTCTTCAAGTGCTCCTTTAATATGTTCCATCAATGCTGACTTACCGGCACCAACCGGTCCCAAGAGCAAGAGGACCTGGCGGCTTTCCTCACCCCTAAGAGATGCGGAGCGTAAGAATCTCATGATCTTAGCTAAAGATCTTTCCATACCGAAAAAATTGCCCTGAAAATAATCATAGGTTCTAACTTCTTCGCCATTGAATATCTTATTGCATCTTTCATTGGAACTTTGCAACCTAGTGATACCATGAGCAGTGATAGCGTCATATAATCTTTTATGAGCAAGTTTTGTTATGTCATTTGTTTTTTCAATTAATTTTAAATAATCCGTAAGAGTTCCTCGGAACTTCTCTACTTTTTTCTTTTCTTGGTGTTCCCCAATTAGCTTGAGAAACTTGTCAGATTTGTTTGTCTTTGTCATCTATTAAAACTCCCAAGTTTCGTCTTCTATTACAGTAGTGAATTTTACACCACCCTGCCATAGATCGTTAATGTGTTCAAATACTTTATTGGCCTCTGATAGTTCTAGGTCCCTACCATCGTGCTCGTGCTCTAAAATTAGTGTACCATCATTTGATAATTCTTTTACAACAACCACTGGAAGACCATTTAACCCTACATTATTAATTAGGTTGTCACGAACTGTTTGCCAACTATCTTCATCAGAAACATCAGTGATTCTATTGTACCCGTCTTTTCTACTAAACGAATAGCTGAACAAATTCAATTCTTTACAAATTTCTTCATTTAAGTAATTTTTTAAAAATGCCTCATCGTTATGGACTTCTCTAGCGTGCAAACATTCTTCAAATCCTCTATGCTTTTCGATATATTTAAATATCTTAAACCCTAAGTGATATGGATTTATTCTTCCCATGTGAGGACGAACAACTTGATTATGTAACCTAATAAATGCAAGATAATAGTTGTCAGGTATACCAAGAGCATTTACTATCTTCTCGTGGATCATACAAGCCCACCCTTCGTTCATAATTTTGGTTGATGCTTGAGGAGCAAAATAATGAGACTCCTGTTCCACGATTCGAATAAGATCTTTTTCCCATGGCTGTAAAAATCTATTGTTTTCTGCAATAAAAGCCAACACATTACTATCTGGCTCTAATGGTATCTTATTAAGATCAAAATTGTCCCACCATCCACTTTGATCATTTAATATCAGCCTTGTATAATAATCTTTAAGTTCTTTATGGCTTCTTCTTTTAATTCCTGGTGTTCTTGGTATTTGAAATCTTATAGCGTGACAAGCATCTAAAATCCTCTCAACCTCATCCACACCAATGTTAGGGTCTTCCATATACTTTTTAACTCGTTTACCGGCTGCTTTAAAGCGGTCAATTGCCGTTTCTGCTTTGGTCTCGGCAAACATACGGTTATTCTTAAAAAAGTCACTATGACCGACACAATGTGCCATTGTAAGCACATGAGTGGGCATGGGGTTTTCTGTCATTAAATATGATATGCTAGGGTTTGAATTGATGATCATCTCATACGGCAACCCAGACATCCCCAGATTGTATTCTGTTTGAATACGGTCAAATGATTTTCCAAAGGACCAGTGACGGTAATGCGTTGGGAGACCTGTATAAGCCATGTGACCCATCATCTCTTTATAATCACATATCTCATACTCAATCGGATACCAATCAAGCCCAAGACCTTTACCTATCTCACATATTTTATTATCCCAATCTTGAAGCTCTTCCATAGACCAATCTGACATTATACTCTCCCTCCAAACAATTTTTTAAACGCTGGCCAGATATCCTTGCTTTCTGTTATACGAATTCTTTTAAAGGTTTTACCTTCAGCCATCTTTGTCCAATCCCACAATCTTTTTTCAACACTACCTGTGCCAAAAAGATTATATTCACTTCCAAATCTTAAAGCGCCAATTTCGGTGTAGCACATAGTTTGGTTTATTTCTTTGAGTCTACGGAAAGCGTTTAAAGCTTCTTTATTATCGATACTCCAGTTATCTCCGTCACCACAATAAAAAGTATAAATATTCCAATTGTTGGGATGATATCTCTTCTCAATAATTTCTTCGACTTTAGCTAGCCCGGTTGACACGAGTGTTCCCCCATTCGGAACCTGGGAAAAGAACTGGTCTTCGTTGACCTCATGAGCATCAGCGGTGTGAGAAACAAAAACAACATTTACTGAAGAATACTTGTGGTTTATGAACTGGTATAAAAGAAAGAAGAAACTACGAGCAAGGTATTTCTTGGACTTATCCATTGAACCCGATACATCCATTACAAAGAAAATAACCGCTGCTGTATTCTCTTTGATTACAGGGGCAATATGCTTATAGCGTAAATCGCTCTCATGAAAAGTAAATCTTTCCCCACTTTCGGGATCGTATGACCCCGCTTTAATCGCAGCCTTTTTTCTTCTAATCTTTTGTTTAATAGTCTCTTTTTTTGATAAGCGTGGTCGGATACCGTAAGGGCGCTTACCCTTTCGTTTCATCTTTTCTTGAGTAGTAAATTTAAAGTTTTTCTTTTCTAACTCGGGTAATTCAAGATCGCTAAACAAATACCCGGCTAGCTCTTCCAAGGACATCTCTATCTCATACATTTCCTCGCCTGGCTTATCACCTGGTTTGTTGCCTTGTCCTTCTTGTTCTTTTTTTCTTCTATGACCAATGCGTTGACCCTTGGATATATCTTTTCCTTGGGCGGAGCCAACCTGTTTGTTTTTCTCGTTAGCCCCATAAAGAAATCTGCTCTCCTTTATACCTCTAACCGGGATTCGTATTTTCTTGTTTCCGCTTTGACCAATAATACTTTCTTCGGCAACAACATCCCGAATACTTTCTTTTATTGCTTTTTCAATCTTTTGCCGATGGCGGCTTCTATCGCTTGCCGCTCTGTCCGCAATTGTCTTATGTTCTCGGAAAACACTCATAACTTAAAACCCTCTACAATAAGTAGTTTGTTCGGGATTTAAGCGTGGCTAAGTTCTGAGATTTCTACTTCGTGTGTGTTACCATCGGGGTCGAGGACCATGGCCACGCCGCCTACATCACTTCCACTTCTAACAAGTTCCTGAACAGCACCAGTCATGGTCATCCGATCGTAGTCAACCTTTTGACGACCGCTAGAAGTAGTCTTAACCACTTTGGCCAGAACATTCCAATTTACCATAGTACCTGGCTTAAAATCAGCTTCCATGCGGAAGGCTTCTTGAAGCTCTTCTTTAATAATCTGTCTTAGTTCTTGCTTGGTAATTTTCACTTTATCTAACCCTAAATTTATTATCTTTGCCAGTGCCTGTACCAGATTTTACTTTGGTTGGCTTTAACCCAGGACCAGTGCCTTGTTTTTCGCCACCCATTTCTTCTTGTTCATAGTCACTTTGTCTTAGTTTAACTTGGCTGACCGTTAACTCTTTACCAGTTTTTGTATCAAAAAACTTTTTACTATCCTTATCATACCGTACATTATATTCGGCTTCATTGATAGCTTTGTCAACCTCTTCTTTGATTATTTGTCGTAGTTGTGATTTTGTGATTTTCATTTTGTTACCTAAGTTGTGATTTTGTGATTTTCATTTTGTTACCTATCAAAGATGCCTTAGCTTTCTTCAAAGGGGTTAGGACCCTCTAAACCGCCTACCGATTCGAAAGTAACTTTAAAGATGATGGGTTCAACCTTCCTCTTCATTGCCATTCCTTTCGTAGCTTCTCGGTTGCGTGAACCGCCATCCTTTTTATTTAAGGATGCAGGAATCTCAACCATTGCCTCTCCGCCTTTACTCACATATTTAATGTCTCCACGGGAGAGTCCGAAAAGTCCCGACTTTGGTTGGGTTTTCGACGCACCAAGATCGTTCGATGCCGTCACCGCAGATGCATCAAACAAGGTAGCGCCCAGTTGCTCGCCCGACCGCTCCACCAGTTTGAGTATTCCAGCTAATGTCGCTTTGCCTCCCATCAACTGAAGTGCGATGCGTTCATCACGTTTGCCGCTTCTCTCTGCCGGGATTACCACTGCCTTTCCAGCCGCAAGTTGCTCAACATCTTCCTGACCAAGAACCAACTCGCCCTGATTATTCACTGCGGCCGCCTCAGTGATTACTTTTCTATTTAAAGAAATACCACTCTTCTTTATGGATTCTTTTACTAATTTTCGTATGCTACTTTTTGAAATCTTCACCGTGCGTACCTCCCTAAGGCTATCTTCGGTATTACTATATAGTTCGTTAGTTAGTGAACTGTCTTTGCGATTTGCTGCTGTGTCTTTTCCAGAGATTTTTTTAGCAACTTTGCTTTTTGATAATTTATTCAGGGCAGTCGCAACAGCCTTAGAATCTTCCACTGCATCGGCTATCTCATTTTCTGCTGCACTCTCTGCTAAGTCTGACATGGCTTCCGCAAGCTTTTTGCCTAAACGTTGTGCCCCCGTAGCGATGCTGGGTCCTATGGATGGGAGTCCTCCCATCCTCTGAGCTACACTGTTTAAAAGTCTTGCCGCTGCCTCCACAACTCTTGGATTTGCTGCTGCTTGTGAAAAACCTGCTCCTACTGCCTTGGCACCGACGGCAGCGCCAGCCGTTGCAACCACCTGTATTAACGCTTTTCGTGTGTTTCCAGCAGCTAGGTTTAAGCCGATTGACGCCAAACCAAATGGTAATCCAATAAACGGCACTGCGGACACACCCTGTAAGATATCATCTACCCCGGCGTCTTTTAAATCTTTTCTAAATTGCTGTCTGGGATTATCACTCTTTGCCAGGTCAATGTAGTATTTTCCAGCAGTGCCGAGAATCTCTAAAGGATTCCAATCGCCAATATCTTCTAGGATAATATGTTTCTGCTTACTCTTCATTTTAAATGGTGAATGTACCAAAGTTTTGGTCAATAAAGTTGTTTGTGAACTTTGCGTTTTTAAACCCTAGTTTTTGTAATACGGATACGGCTTTTGGTCCCAACTGACGGTATGCTTTTTGAGCCATTTGAGGTTTTCTGGAAAACCTAATCGCTATCACATTATCAGACACTTTAACATCCTCAGGTTTGAACTTCTTCCCGAGAGCCTTTGCAATTTTAGCAGCAGGACCACTAGAGTCACCACTTGGCGAGGCTTCCGCAGCATCGCTGGATCCACCCGGTGCAGGAGCTTCTTTTTTAAACATTCTCTTAAATGCGATCGCATAAATCACACCTTCGGAACTACGGCCTTGGGAAAAATTACCAGGTGTATTCTTGAATGTTTTTGTTGGCGGATTCGGATTATTTGTGAAGAGTTCTTTTCCAACAAAAGCATCTTTAGATTTATCATACGCTAATTCAATGCCGCTCAGAAAACGATGTTCCACCGGGAAATTTGTCGATGTGTTGACTTTAACAGTTTTTCCCTTTTTCTTTTTACCAAAACCAAATATTTCGTCCATTTGATTTATTTCTTCTTTGATAATCGTTCTCAACATGTCTTTTGTTAATTTCATGAGTCTCTGTATCCTGTTGGGTCCCCATCGGGGTGGTTCTGTTTATAAACCTGATTTAAATAGTTTTCAAAATCTTTTATGGTCTTTTGTTTTGTGCTCCGCATAAGCGAGGCAAGCATCTCTAGCACTTCACGACCTTCGGGTTTAGAGCCTATAGCTTGGAGGGGATTGTCTATATCACGATAGAAGCGCCCCTTCATATCAGGAGAGCCAGCCAATGCTCTAAATATTTTAGTAGCTATTTTTTTCCGGTTGCCGGGTCTTGTATAGGGGTCGTCTAAGTCTGGGATGTCCGTCTCTAATTGTTCTTTGCCCGCTAGAATATCTTGCGCTGCTTGAACATAGAGGAATACATCATCTACACCAAAGACTTTATATTTCTTTAATCTATCTGATTGCTCAGGAGGTTCATTAACCTTGACACCAGACTTTTCTAGTTCTTCCATAAACGCAGTCAAGCTAGTAAGTGCTTTCTTCTTACCAACCTCAACAAAGGGGAAAGTTGTTTTATCAATATGAATGTAATAAGGGATGTTTCTTTTTTCCGCTACAGCTACGCCATCTCTGAGACCTTTCATCGTATAAGCTTCTATGGAACTGCCGGCTTTTCTTTTTGGCTCGTCATCAAACATTCCTTTCTCAAACCGATACAAAGGAATAGCAAAATGTATTTCGTCAATGTATCTGTCGGCATCGTTAATATAAGGTTCGTCTAGGAGGACTCTATCCTCAGCCTCGAATCCTTCTGTGGCACCAGTATTTCCAACATTGGCTGCTAGTTTAGATGACTTCTTATATTCAGCAGAGCCCCAGTAATCAACAGGTGCTGCTTTATACTTCTCAGCCAGAGCACGACCATCTAACTTGAAGATGACGCCTTGAGGGTAATTGCCCGTGTAGGAATTCACTGGCGTTCTTGCGGTAGAAAAATAATAAAGCTTACCTTTACCATACTGAACCTCTACGTCTTTGGTAAATCCACCGGATGCCATAAACCTATTCTGTTTTAGAATCTTGGCACCCTTTTCAAGTCCGCTCGTGTAATGGTAGACGACATCACTGATGCCTTCCTTCAAAAACTTACGCCATTGTTCCATTAATAGTTTCATCTTACTGAGTCCCTAGGGTTTCCTGTCAAGTTGGCCAACGATATATGAAACACTCTCTCAGGTTCAGGGTTTGTGTTCTGGCTGCCAAGAAGTTCCATTACCTGTTGTACATAGTCTCTCATCTCATCTTGGTTACTGAGTTTCACAGCCCAAGACTTTTTACCGAGGGAGTCTCTCTCCCACACCTCATCATCCAAAGCGATCTGAGGAGGTTCGGGAAGCACCGTATTTTTTAATTGATCCTTGAATGGCTTAAGTACACTTTGGTGCACCATAGTTACATGAAAGTCTTTTTCATCTAGGCGCACAGCTTCTTCTGGCAACATAGATTGAAAAATCTTTATCTCTGAGAAATCGCTTGGATCAGGCTTCAGCATAAGAATACCATCATACCTTACTTCTTCTTCTTGGAGAAACTGCCTCCATTCATTCAACAATTTTTTCATCTGCTAAAAACATCTAATATCTTTATGGGAGTCACAATGAATTCATTCCACAACGCAGTTCTTAGTTCACCGTTACAATCATTTTCTAAATCGGTGCAAAGATTATCTCTATCCTTGCCTGGATAACCAAGGCGATGTAGGTTGACACATTTTCTATTGTTACTGACCGAGTAAGACTTTACGTCGCTTCTAAACCCTGCTCGAACATTTCCCTCAAACTCAATTATCTTATTCGACTTGTCTCGAAAGAAGGGGCGCTCGGCAACAGTGTATGCGGATATGTCAAAGGGGTCTCCGCTATCGATTGCCCTCTGAATGCGTTCTATACCTTCCTCATGTGTATAATGGTACAGGACTTTTGGATTGTTTGTAGATCCGTACACTTGTTCTGTAAACGATTCGTCTACTAAAACATATGGCTCAAGATCCCCACGGGAATAAAAATAAGCAAAGCGCAGTTCGGACATATCCTCAAAGAATTGGCCAAACAATTTATCGAGCGACCAAAACCGATGGTTGACAAAATCCTCTATGTGATCAAGAACATTTTTTGTAGTAAGAAGATCATATCGACTAACATCTACTTGAAGCTGAAAGCCATAGAAGTCTTCAATAAGTTTAATAAGTTCAGGTGGACCTACCAACTCTCCGTGCCCATGACTAATATAATGACCGTCTTTCTGGAACTTCAGGATTTGATTAACAAAGCCTTCCCATTCGGAAAGTGTATGGAAGGATTGTTCTGGCTTGATATAGCCGTGAACATATAACTTCTTAATTTCTTCGTTAAGGAAGTTTCTCCACCTCTTGTGATTCATATCAAGTTCCTGGCGGCGCAGACTTTAAGTTTTTAGATTTTGCTTTCTTCGTATACGGAGCAGTATTTTTGTTTCCCCCTGAGCCAGTAGTGCGGATCATGTTGGTAAACGATTTCTTAGCACGTTTCTGAAAAGCACCCTGCGCTGCTGCTTCATTAACTTTTTGCTTTACTATTTCTCTAAGTCTCTCTATTTTTATTTTCATTTTGAGGAATGCCTTTTATTTTATCGATGACTTTTTCTGTAAACTTCTTGGATCGTTGGACTTCTTTCAATTCCTGACGTAGAAATTCCCACAATTTAGTTTTAGTAATCATTTAAAACCTCCAGAGTAATAATAAGTAGTTTTGTTTTTTTATTGCTCGCCCTGAAAAAGGGCTTTTATTGGATGAGAGGACAAAACTTTATCACCCTTGGTATAATAACCGATACTTTCGACCACATACTGCCCTTCACTTAGAACAGGAGAAAAATAAACTTTTACCTCGTAGGAGGTTTTAGGCGATAGTGGAGTCCTAGGGATAATCTGCAAAGTTTGCAGAACGCCAGCCCGCTGTCTAAGTGTGCCGTAAGTCAAACCAAGAGCAGTGAAATGATTGAGCCCGCTCGCCGCCGAAATTTTTGCTTGGTTGATGCGCCGAATGTTGCCGGCGATCATGGTTTCCATATTCGTGGTAGAAAATAATAACATTGCACTTATGCCAATAAATGCACTCATCATCAAAACTAGGAGAAGTGTCATGCCCCTACGGTTCGACATTAATCATTTGATCCCGTTGTGGGAGCGGCATTACTCCGTTGACATTTAGCAGCGGTTGTCGAAGTTTAAGATTATTCTCTACCCATTGGTCTGTACGGGCCTTGCAAAGATTCCATGGCACCCTCATGGTTACACATTCCTGTTCTTTTTGTTTGACCACCTCACAGTAGCACCGAACTCGGTTCATAAGCTCAAGCTCAGGGGATAAGGTAACTCCTACCGGCAGAACTTCGTTAGTGCCGGGCACCCACTTGGGGCAAGTAATATTTTCTAGTTGGTACGCTTGATTAAACAGATTTGCAAAAACAAGCAAAAACAATGACTTATAGATCATGTTGATTTTCCTCCAAATTTTTTTCTTCTCGAATACCGAAAAAAGCGAACGCTATAAGAAAAGCGGAAGCAGTGCCGATTAGAAACCAGCCCAAAGTAAGACCCAAGATAGACAAGACAAGATCACTCATTAGCAAGCTCCGAAATTTTTTCTAGAAATTTTTTTCACTACGTTCCTTTTTGAACCAAGTTAAATTGATCATGAGACCACAAATGTGTTTCTCCTGTAGCGCAGACAAGGCCGTAAAAAAACTTCTTGCTGCCTTCGATAGAATCCGTAACCAATACAAGGCTGGCATTGCTGTACTTGCCCTGAAAGCCGGCATCTCTGTACAACCACCATGAGTCATCTTTAAACTTTAAAAGGTCGCCAACATTAAAAACCGTGCTCATCTAACCAATCCTTATAATGCTGGCAGTGGCTGCCAAAAGTATATAACCTTTCCGTAGGGAATACAACATCAAGTACCAGCATATCTTGAATACCTTTCTCCACGCCCATTACCACACCAAACTTTATCTCGCCCGTGTGGTCGCTGCGCTCGTGCTCTATGACAAAGTCACCCTTCTGAAACATTATGCAGCCTCCCCTAGTATTATACAATAGTTCCTAAGGATTGTCTAGGTGCTGAAGACTTGATAGTTCCCGTGGGTTTCTACTCTTATCTTTATTCTTAATTGTCTAGTGGTGCAGTTAGGTCACAGGATCGCTGCATAGAAATTACTTTAATGCTAGCATCCGGCACCCAGTATGCCTTACCCATAAACAGCACCTTATGTAAGCCGTAATAACCACGCTCCGCAAAAATACCTATGCCATCTATTTGTCCGCCTACTCTGCCATAAGAGAACTCTACTAGATCACCTACTTTCATTACTTTTTCTTTCTGCCTTTGATAAGAGTCTTAGCTCTTTGTTAGAGAATACATGTTGACTGCCGGTACTGAACAGCACGCTGTAATAGTAGCTGGGATCTGTCTCATCTGTTGAATCGAAGTCATAGTTGTACCCTGTTTCGTTTGTCATTGTATAGTCCTGTCCAAGACTGCTGATAACTATTGCTATCTCGCCAGCAAAGTACTTGAGGGTGCAACTGTCGTTGACCTGTACAAGATCACCCGTGCCAAACACTAGTGGATTGTTGGCTCGATCAGATCGTTCATATCGATACTCATCATAGTCTCAATAGCGATGGCTGCCAATGCTAGCGACTCGTGTTCATGAACTGGGTAGTCGCTGCCTGACAGCAGGGCATAGAACTCATTTGCTGTTAGGCCTGGAGTGTTTCCTGTGCTCTCTAGTAGCTCAGAAGCTCTGAGTAGGTTTTCATTCTCTTTATCGATCTCTGGTATGTTAGTAGTAAAGTTTAGCATTTTATCTTCTTTCTCCTCCGATTCTAATTCTGTGGAGGTCATGCTGGTAATACCATTTAGGACTAAGTTGATCAAATTGGACATAGAATTGCGCTATCGCTCCCTTCTCCCGGTGTTCTTTAATAACTAGTCCGAGACGATCTGTTTTAGGTTGATTATTAATCATTCCACCTTTACGACTTTTAAAAACAATATCTCCCACTTTAATCATTTCTTTATTTCCTTAAAAGTGAAAATCTTGAAAAATTACCTAGGCGTTGTGAATGTGCTTAGCACGCTTTGAGGGGGCAGGCAACCCCCTGGGACTAACATTAGGGGGATACCATACTACCCATCATACCATGGCAGGCAAGTGCTGTCAAGAGCTAATCAAACCAGCTTCCATAAGTTGAAAGGCTAACCTACCGTAATGACCTTGCAGTTTAGTAATCAATCCGCTGTCAACCAGTTCTTGAAATAGCTGGATGGTTTGATCTTGGTTAAGCTTCCCCTGTTCATACTCTACAATTCTCTCTGTTAGGTTTTGCATTCTTTTTATTCTTTCCCGCAAAATGGATTAGTCGATTGCGATCACACGCTCATTGGTTTTGAAGTAGGGACGGGCAGCGCCTCGCTCATCAGTCATCCACATCCGCTGTGCCTTGCAGGCTTTAGGCTTGGGTGCTTCCATGTCCGTCAGGATGATAACGCCGTCAAAGTTCTGACCGTTAACATATTCGGTAGGAGCATTGAAGCAGGTACCGCCGCAGCTAACACGCTCAGGGTTTTGGCTCTTGCCCTTCTTCCAGACGTAGACCTTATCGGTAGCTACCTCAGTATCGAATGGCACTACCGTAAACTCTGCCAGCTTAGCCAGCCCATTCAACTCAGCGAAGAAGCTGGCAAGCATATCATCACTGACACTACCTGACTGGTCGATGGCAATGGCAATCTTTGCTTGCCGCTGAACCTTCTTGCCTGGGTGAATGTAGGCATACCTTCTGTTGATACGCTTGACACTAGAGCGACGGTTAGCACGCTGGGAGGTCTTGATGAAGTACCGTAGTACCTTCCGCCAGTCTACCTTGCTCTCTAGCTTCTTTAAGATTTCTTTCTTTACTTCCGCCGACATCGTACCCCAACCTTTGTTGGAGTTGTTAGCCTCGTTGGCAGCTTCCTTCATTGCATTCTTCAGACGCTCTTTGGCCATCTGGTTGGCAGCCTGTTGTTCAGGGCTAGCATTGGCATCATCCCAACCGGAGTGGTCATCAAAGCTGCCAGGCTCTCCGCCCTCACCTTGACCAGGCTGACCTTCACCAGGCTCACCTTCACCACCTTCGCCCTCACCTTCGCTGTCATCATCTGGACGCTCTGGGAAGTTAGCCAAGTACCACTCAGCCGACATCCCCTTGGGCAGGTCTTCGAAGTTAGGACCACCAGGCATACATGCCATCTCGGGCAGTTCACCTACCAAGTGGCTGTTGATGGCTAGGTCAGCGCAGATGTTCCACACCTTGTGATTGATGCCGGCAGGCTTACGGCTGGTAACGTGTTCGAAGATCAGGTGGTAGAACTCGTGCTTGAGTACTCCACGAACATGCTCTTCTGGCAGGCTGGCAAAGAACTCTGGGTTGTAGATCATTTCAAACTGAGCCGTCTCGGGACAGACCCGAACACCCGCAGTAGGAATGCTTCTATCCTCACGCTTTTCAATCTTGCGGCTAAGTGCAGCGAAGAACGGCTCGTCCATGAGCAAGCGGTAGGCATGTAGTTTAAGATCGAATGACATGTCTCTCCCTCATTCATATACTACCATGGATACACTACCTGTCAAGTTTTTATTTGTTCCCTGCAAAACAGAAAACCCAGCACTGGGCTGGGCTTCTGACCTGGGAGCAGGGTTGAGAGAGAGTTAGGCTCCCAGGATTTTCGAGAGGTGGCTGCCGACAGCGCCATCATTGGCACCGTGGAACTTGACCACGTTTTCTTGGACACCAGCTTGGGAGATTACGCTCCAGAGCTTCATAGCTGCTTCGCTGGGTAGGCTGACGAAGTATTCCGCCAAGTTATTGACATGACCGTCAGAGAATTCTGCTTTGCAGATCTCTTCAGACTCAAGCTTTTCGATCATAGCGCAGTGCTCGTTGAGCGACATGGCAGCCAGAGCGTCTTTACGCTCACCGTTGAGGAGTTGCTCAACCGTCACAATCCGCTCGTAGTTCTTGGCGAAGTCGTTGAGAGCGACAGCAGCTTCGAAGCCGACGAAGGACTGAGCCAGGTTGAACATTGCTGGGCTAGCCTCTAGGGCATCAGCCTTTGCCAGCACTTTATCAAGCCGGTCCCAAGACCGACGGCTGGGGTAACGCTTGTTAGGTTCAATGTCCTCGTTGTGTTCGAGGTGGCTACGGTTCTGGTTGATGAAGTCCCAGATCAGGGAGTCAACATTATCTTTGCCCCAAGCCAACCAGTCTTCAATCGTAGGCTCGATGTCCCAGACACTCCAGCGATCAAGCTCAGCAGGATCCATCTCATTGACCTGATAGTTCTCACCGTGCTCACCGCCGTTGGTGGCTGCGAAGATGATGGTATCAGGGTGAAGGTTGTGGCCATTCAGCTTACGGCTGTCGGTCAGTTCGAAAATCCCTTGGCGAACTTCCAAGGTAGCTCTGTCAACCTCATCGAGGAACAAGCAGACAGGCTCTTCACAAGCTTGCTTGAACCAATCAGGCGGGTTGAAGCTGGTGCGATTGCCTTCAACGCTAGGCAGCCCAACCAAGTCACCCTCGGTCATCTGGCTGGCACGACGCTCAACTACAGGCAAGCCGGCATTAGCAGCAAGCTGATAAACAACTTGGCTCTTGCCGATACCGTGGCGACCACGGAGAAGTACTGGAAGTTTGGCTGCACTCACTGAAGGTGCTAAGCTCACGAAGGTCTTGAAGTCTACGGACATTGGTGTGTCTCCCTCTCAACTGTATATTACCATGGTTAGGGTGTGTGTCAAGTTTTAAATGCATCTTTCTTCACTTTTATTTGCCCTTGACTGCTTTACATCATACGTGTATTAGGGACAAGCAGACAATGGCACCCAATCGCTGACAATCGTAGCCAATACATTAAACCCTTGTTAACACTGGACAATCAGCAGTCATTTGCTGTTCAAAACAATAAAAACAAATACTTACAGATAGTGCAAGTTTTGCAGTCAACTGTGCATGTTTTGTAGACAAATCTGTAAACGGTTGATTAATGCAGTGAAGCTAGACCAAGAGCAGACAGAACGAGCACGCTTGCTACCCCTACTACAACTATAAACTCTCTCACTGAATACATCTATAACTCTCCATCATCATAGCTTTCTATCTTATCTAAGAACCAGTCAAAGAACTTGTAGAGGTAGCGGTTGATTACTATGCCCACAGCGAATGCTACTATCATGGTTGCTACTACTCTTAGGGTGTATAGCATTTTATTTTTTAACTCCCAAGTAAGTCAAATATTTCTGCGGCATTTTATCATAATAGTTCGTGGGCTTCAATGCACGGTGAGCTTTACGCAAATGCTTTCGGTAGGCCATGTTGATCAAGAAGTAGGGAGCTTTGGATCTTGGATTGTATCCTTCTACTTCTACATCATCCTTAGGGTTGAAGCAAAGAGCAGCGATGGTTCCGTGTCCTGTTTCCTCTAGTAATACATTAATAAATTCTTGATAGTTTTTTGTTTCGTCGCCGAGGATGTCTTCGTTGGGCTGGGCTATCAAAGCACTCTTCTTTTCAGAGTTGGCAAAGCGTTCGATGACATCCATCAGGCTCTCCTTAGTGTTGTCGAATACATCCATGTGAAGTTGATCTGATACTCTGTCAGCTTTAACAAAAGGACATACCGAAAAGCCTGAGAATTCTTCTCTCTTCTCCTCTAGGACATTAATAACATACTCTGTCATTTCTTTTATTATTTGCTCCCGAGAATCAGACAATGTACTCTTTCATTTCATCAGGAATAGTCTCACCTGAGTCTAAGCTGATTGGCGAACTTCCTTTGAATTTTAGTCTTCCTTGTGCTCTTAGTAAACCACTCACCCGTCTGACTCCCGCAGCATTTACAGAGGAGCCACTGCGTCCTGCTCGCAGTTCAATATCGATTTCACCTTCAAGCTTAGGGATGGGAAGATTAGCTGGGTTTTGCCCCAAATAAAATAATCCCGCACCGCCAATTTGGATGTAGTCAATGCCCTTCTTCTTATAGTGATCTACAATGAAGTCTGTAGTCTGTCTGATCTTGGCATTGATTGGCTTTAGTAGTCCTCTTTCTTTTGCTATCGTCCATGTGTGCTTGTCACATGTAGTAGGAAACTTGTCCCCGCCAATGGCAGCCAAAAGTCTTTCAATCGGATCTCGCCGGGTGTCAAGTGCAGCGATGATCAGGTCAGTTGTTCCCGAGTCAACTGTGTCACTCACTACCTCAAACTTACCGTCAATATAGCGAACGGAAGTGCCACCCATTTGTGCATCGGCATCCTTTTTGACTTCAAGTAAATATCTTTTACCATCCACCATAAAATCAGCGTCAACGCCAGTAGCCGAAGCACCGGCTCCCTCTAAGACTGTGCCAGCAATACCGGCTTCCTTAAGAGATCGAATGACAGTATCTTCGTATAGAAATCCTTGTGTGTTGGCGCTCATTAGAATTCCTCACAATGAATTTCAGCAGGATCACACTGTGGAGGGTTCCAGCCGCCACTAGCAGGATCTATTGGGAGAATGTAGGTCCGAACCTTGTAATAGTCCTGTCGATCACCAGCGGCCAGCAGTTCTTCATCAGTATCCACATCGAAGACGAACTTACAAATGTTAACTGCATCTCTGGCTCCCTTACGGATTCCGGTTCCAACTTCTTTTTTATTTTCGCTGTTCGCTAAAAACAGGGCAACCTTACAGTAGCGGTTAAACTTATCCATCTCTTTGGTGTGGGCGTTGACCCTGTCGCAGCACTTGCGGACATCACTGGGAGAGTTCTTGTATAGCTTCATAGAGCATCCCGTAGCATATGTAAGGATTACCAGAATAGTCGCCACAATGCCCAATAAGGTAATAACATCGTTTTGGTTATATTTCTTCATCTTCTTATCCTCTTAATTCCAGCTTCGTTAAGCAACATATCCATGATAGGGTCTTCCGTTGTTTTAATATTATTATTCTTTTTACAGTTTTCCCGAGTATACTTTACCTTGGGAACCCAGTCCATATAATACATTACGGAGCGCAATACCTTTGGGTCTTGTCTCCGCAAAAGTTGCACGAGTTGGTGGGATCTTCGACGGACCTGACCATGGGTCATCTCTGCTCTCACATTGTAACTGGGGGCTGCGAGCCAGCCGGCTAAAAGCAAACTAACCATGTTTTTTTCCCATCTCCTGATAGGGACAATGTCTACAACCCGATTGGCAACAGTGTCCACGTTTCTTTAAATAATATTCTGTCATGACATAATTGCCAGACTCGGGATCAGAGTATCCATTTTCTTCTTTAAGGCAAGCTTCGAGGTGGAGACTTTCTATTATCTCCAACCATTTACTCACCCTTTGCGAGCAGGAGGATAGCCTTGTTTTGGAACCATTGTCCAACAAGCATCCCCCTGCCCTGAAAGAGCCTGGCAAGAGAAAATAATATTTTAGCTGCCAGAAGTCTTAACATCAAAGTAGGTTACTCGCCAAGACTAACTACTTCAACTTCAAAAGTCAAAGTTTTGCCAGCCATTGGGTGGTTCAGATCAGCCATGATTGACTCTTCCTTGACTTCCGTGATGGTGGCCAAGACATTTTGTCCACCGGGAGTCGTGAGTGGGATCTCTTGCCCCTCTTCAAATTCAAAATCCTCAGGGAAAATAGTCCGAGGCAATTCAGCAGACGCATCTGGGTTGACGTCGCCATATGCATCGGCTGGTCCCAAGGTAAATGTCTTAGTTTCGCTTTCGGACATTCCCACCAGGGCGTCATTAAAGCCCTGGATCAATTGTCCTGCACCGACTTCGACCTCCATAGGTTCTCCACGATCATACGAACTATCGAACTGTGTTCCGTCCTCGTATGTTCCTTTATAGTGTAAGGTAACTTTGCTACCATCTTGCACTGTTTTAGTCATTTTCTGTTTCCTTTTCAAGGTAAAATTGTTCGCAAACATTTGCGAATTTAGCGATTGAATCCCAAATTTGATTATCTAAACTGTCGAGGTCATATTCAGCGTAGTCGTCATCATAATATTTTCCGACCTCCTCTGACTCCATGGACCAGATAGTTTTATTTTGTAAGACCTCTCCATCCATAACAGCCATTCCCGTAACGCACGTTTCATCTCTTTGGATGGTGTTCATGGTAATAAGCTTATTTTCAAAGTATGGAACATTGGAGCTAGCCTGCTGTAGCCAGCGAAGAGGAGGATCCCATTTTGTCTCCAAAATTAAGTGCATGGTATTACCATTTGGATTGTACTCATACTCAGAAGCTTCCATCCACCCAATATCACCCCAATGTTCTAAGTTCGGAACGAACTCAGTAAGAATGTCACTCGATCCTTCTTCTACGCCGTGAGCGTCAAAATCAAACTCAAAATCTTCTGCGACCTGAAGGTCGATGTTGTAAATCTTGACATAGCTTTTTGTTGCGTCCATTTTATTCATCCCCCACTTCGGTTAGGCTTAAAAATCCTTCGTCCTCTACAGAGTCATACGTCTGAGAATTGCTAAAGTCTTCCCAAGGTCCGATCATTTCAAAAATAGTTTCACCTCGTTCGCCGGAGGTTGTGTGGTGCATTTTATATTCAAGGCTATCTAAAGCTTGTTTTTGCTGCTCCAAACTACCGGCATTATACACATCTAACATTTCCATCTCCAACTCAGGATAATTGTTAGAATCTAATTCAAATGGCGGATACTCTCTGATGGTTTCGTATCGCTGTGCCCAGTGGAGTTTAAGCTTCATCATGTTATTCCTTTCCAAGAGTAAGTTTAACTAGCTCGCTAGTAGTGCTTTTGAGGTTACGCAGCGCCTTGCGGGCTCTAGTTCCTGCGGCCTTATTACCTGCGGCGCTCTTTTGCACATCCTCTTCGATACTTTCTACAAGAACCTTAATCTCATTCCATTTATTTAGTACATCGTTGTTAGTCATTGTTTTCTCCTTCTCTAACAATCAAATCGACATCAGTAGTATCTGTGTCTAGTTCTACCCAGACCCTCGCTCCGCAACTCAGCGGCTTGTGAGGACTGTATATCACCTTCGCTAATTCTACACCATCTTTTGTTTTGATTATAGCTTCATGAGCATAATCATTTTCCTTATAAGTCTTAACAGTCAGCACGGGGTTGTCAGTCCCGTGCTTCGTGTTAGACCTGATCACATGCTGATTAACATGAATGATCTTTTTCATCAATCCAGTCCATCCTCAAAATCATCATCGCAGTCTTCGTCATCATCTTGGGGAAGTGTTGGACCCTTAATACGGTTTGGAGTGCGTTTTAACATATCTCCGTTCTCCGTCGTGGTATCTCCACCGAGGATGACAGGGATCTTGTGGTCTGATTCCCACATTAGCCCAATATCATCCACCATATAGACATCGAGGACATCAATATCTTTTCCCTCTCCGATCACCTTTTCATAGATCTCTAATCTTTGCTTTTCAGTGAATCGGTCATCTGATGATCGTTTTCGAGCATAAAATACGTCGTTTTTAATCCACTCTTCCTCGTTAGACTTAATCGCTTCGATATAGACTTGGCGAATCTTGTTGTACCAATTAGGGAACTGCGAGACTCTAAGCCAGTGAGTGTATTTGTCTTCCTTATCTGCGTCGTTAATCGTATTTGCTTTAACTTTCAGTTTAGTATGAAGGCTCATCCATGCTCTCATAAAACTGAGAGAGTCCTTAGGTCTCAGTCCAAGATCCAGAGAAACGCTCACAAAGTGCTGGAATGCTAAAGATCCAGCGCCGCCGAAAGCTTTGTACCCGACTCCTTCATTCTCTTTTGCGTACTTGATGATTGCCATCGTACAATCTTTAGAAATCTTCATGATTTTATCCACCATATCGACGGTAGATTTGTCTAGAATATTTTTATCGGGATCTTCATATAGCTTGTCAAGATCATCAGGATTGTTATTCTTCTCAAACTTGCCGAGCACCATGTTATATAACTTGACTAACTGTTCCTCGCCACCATATCTAGCGATGGTATCACGACCTTTATCTGTGTTACCAAAGCACAATTCTTGATAGAAAACATTATTGGCGAGTGCAGTGTCACGGATATAGTAAGAAAACGGAACAGGCCGGCAACGCCGCATCTCTTGGCGAGTCCATGCAACTGCCAAGTTTTGTTTGCGTGTAAGCTCACAAAAATCTGCGGAACTGATGTTAGTCAGTGTGATAATACGAGTTCCAGTCACTCCATAATAAAGCCGATTTTTCGTATTTTCTGGAAGCTCGGCATAAGCAATATAATCTTTTATCACAGGGTCAAACATTGACATGTCTTCTTCAAAGAAGGCATGTACGGAAGCAGAGCCATTATAACCATCTCCAGAGACATATTTCATACCCTCTTTTGCATAATCCTCATAAAACTCCTTGGAATCAAAATCATTATTTTGCATAGCGTTGTAAATGTTCATTTGAACATCGGCTCTAAAAATAGTGTGCATGGCTTGTCCCCGTAAGAGGTTGCCTACAAACTCCTTGCAGTTTTGCTCAGACCAACCTGAGCCCCCATCTGGTCCACCTTCTCGCTGGAACCAAGGAAGCGCAGTCACCTTGTGATCAGCAATCATCTCCTGAAAAGTGGGGGTTTTGACTTTTGGACCGTATTGACCAAGTTCTTCGGACTGGATTCCGCTCCATGAGTTGACAAATTTAGACACTTTATTATTGTTCATATATTTTATTTCTTTGTTCCTTATTTCTTCTTGGACAGCTTCAAAGCAAATGTTTCGACATCCACTTGACGACGTCTAGTCTCTGTCATAGTGCGATGCATCTCTTCGAGTTGCGTGCCCAAAGCGTCAATTTGCTTTTGAAAGCGGGTTTCTAGTTCATCAAGTCGTTTTTCCATTTTTTGTTCTCCTTAGTAAATGGTAATATAACAATAGCACATTCTGATAAGTTGTTAAGGCCTCTTTTTTTAGTAATCCCTCCATTCGCTGACCTGGTTGACAAGCTCGTCAATCTCAGGCTGAAGCTCGGGGTCAGCAATGCGATCACCCTTTTCAGCCCGGTGTCCGTAGATATAGACACCCTCAGCTTCTGGGCTGAGGAGCGTCACGTTGTCGCCCTGCCAGCCGCTGTCCTTGTTGATGTTCCCACCAACAACGCCGCTGATCAGCCCCCAGCTTTCATCCTCGTTCTCGTAGTAGCCATACCAGCTTTGCTGCTGGGTGTTTTGCGGGATACGCATCAAGCCTTCATCGCCGTTAGGAGCCCGCACCCGAACCATGGGACCCTTGAACCAGCGGTCAGCGTTGCGAGGCAGACCTTGCGGGGTATCGTAACCAGGCTCCGCAACTCGGTTCCAGTCAATGCCGATGACCATGCACATCACTTGTTCGTAATCGTTGGACTTCCAACTCCACTGTCGCTGGCGCATCAAAGCACCAGGCACGATGCCAGCCTTCTTGAGGCAGGCAGCCAGAACTCGGTGAGCCAAGCCTCGCATCGCATCACAATCTTTGCGATGTTGCTTCTTGGCTGGGCAGGTGCGAGCGTTGTGTCCACGCTCACCGCAGAAGCCACACTGGCGACCACGAGCATTCTTGCTGACCTGAGCAATCTTACGGGTCTCAATCTCTTCCCAGTGCCAGCGGTCACGCCAGGAGATTTCATCCTCATCGGCGTCTTGAATCTTGGAGGCCTCGTTGATCCTGCTGATCCACTGAGTGGAAGCGTAGGTAAGCTCATCTTCCAAGCGGTAAACACCATACTTCTCAGCAAGTCTTTCAACTCTGGCGTGGGCTTCTTTGATTTGTGGGCAACCACGACGGTTGTGTCCGTATTGACCACATTGCTGACATTGATTGGAACGACCCATATCTCTCTCCCTTACATATGTATAGTATCATGGATATGGGGTAGGTCAAGTTTTTTATTCACGTTCAGGGAATAATTGTGCGAATTCTTTATTAAATTTTTCTATGTCCCAAGTGTTGTCTCCGAGCTTTCTTACATCCGCAACCCAGAGATATGTATCGGGCATACCAAGAGCCCAGTCGTTCGGAGACAGAAGGGAAAGCTGATAGGATTGTTTATTAACATTTTGATAAAGATAATATACCTGGCCAGCAATGGGTTTGAATCTGTAGCGGGAGTTCTCTATCATCTCTGTGATCTTAACACGGCGCTGCAACTCTTTGAACTGTCTGTTGATAACCTCTGCCTGGGCAAAGAGGCGATCGTATTCTTGCTTGACATAATGACTGACAGCATTAGCTTGCTGTGCTCTGTAAAGCGTCATGTTGTCAGGCTTTATGACAGGCGATAGAGTCTGTAGTGGATAGGGCGTGCTGCGCAGAACCTTCTTGTTGTTACTCATATTTTACTTTTTTCGGGTCGAGGGCGGCGAGTTCCTCCTCTGAAACTTCCTCTTCGATTAGATCGTAAATGGATTTCTGATCCTCCTTCCGAGTATGTCGCTTACCGGAAAGAATATGGTGAACCATAGAAGGGGAAACTTTATAAATATAGTGGGTCTCTCTTGCGAACCACTTCGCTATCTCCCTGATTGATTGCTTCCCCTTCTGGGAACGTATCATTTCAACATGCCGCTCTGTCAGTTTATATGTTTTCTTTTTTGCCCGGCGGCGGTCCTTTCGGATCGGAGGCTTTTTTTCATCGCTCATGTTGGCTCCCCTCTTAGGATAACACATTTATATAATTAGTATAATAAAAAAGCACCCCCGAAGGGATGCTGATTTATCACAAAATGTGAGCGACCTATCAACCTGGCGAATTGTACCCAAGAAGGTAGAGATAAGCCTTGCCGGCTGTCATCGCTTCCGTTGCAATGGTTGCTTTCACAAGGTCGTGAGTTGTGAACCTCTTCGACTTATGGCCAAGCCCGGTTACGCCCGAGCCACTAACAAATGCCCCGTCCATAGCAAGAATGGTGTTTGCGGGACCATCAGCTACAGCAATGGCTTGCAAGAAGCCGTCGTCGTCATTCGAGTCGCCACCCGTACCGAACTTAATAGTTGAGTTGTCGTTCTCCGAGTCGAGGGCAGTAACAACCTCAACCCAGCCCTCAAGAGCAACAAACCCTGGCGGGATCTTGAGAGCATTGCCATCAGGATCCTTGAGTGTGTGTGCAGCAACCGTACTAAATTCCGACTGGTCCCATTTCCAGACCAAAGTCTGTAGATGAGGCTGCGCACCGCCCAGCACATTGCTGCCAGACGGATTTGGCAGGGTAACAGTTCCGACATCATCACCTGATGCGTTATTACCATCTTGTCTTCCGAGAGTAATGTTCTTCGTGGACTTGAAGCTGCCTGAGATAACTGCCTCGTTGACAATAAGCTCAAACCCAGCCCCAGACTCTTGGACCAAACCTCGTTGATGTGTGTATTTTACTTTTGGCATAATATTTAACCTCCTTTAAGATCAGCCTGCCGAATTATATCCCTGAAGGTAGACGTAAAGTTTACCAGCAGTAGATGCAGCAGTTCCAATTGATAGGGTTACAGGATCATCAGTAGTAATGAATCTCTTAAAGTTGCCAGACTCGCCCGTGACACCGGATCCACTAACAAGAGCGCCGTCCATGCTGAAAATGCTGTTTGCAGTCAGCACAGCCTTGGTTTTCGAAAGAAGAAGACCGTTGGGATCATTACTTGTACCAGCAGTACCGACCAAGACTGTCAAGCTACCACCCGAAGTGACTGCCGTGACAACCTCGACCCAACCCCTAAGAGCTACGAAGTTAGGGGGAACTGAAAGTGCATTGCCCTGCGGATCGGTCAAAGTGTGCTCACTTACTCCGGACTGTCCACTAGCGTGGTCCCACATCCAAACCAAAGTTTGCATCTGGGGTTGAGCACCGCCCAGCAACTTGCTTCCCGAGGGGTTGCAAAGAGTAACGTTACCTTGATCCGCTCCGACTGCGTTATCACCGGCTTGTCTTCCGAGAGTAACATTTTTTGTAGCCTTAAAGCTACCTGAAATAACAGCTTCGGATTGTCCGCCAGCCATTACGACTTCGAAACCCTCTCCGCTTGATTGCACCAGTCCTTTGGACGTGGTATATTTTACCTTGGGCATAATTAATCCTCCTTGTCCGCATGATTCCAACTCGCTGGCGGGGTCAGCTTATACCTGATGAGTTGGGCCTATAGATATATAGGCTAACCGATGATGAATCGATCTTCCGGGGGGATAATAATATAAACTGTGTTAGGTATCAGAGTCTTTAGCTTTTCTGAAACCTTCTTGCAATAGTTCTGTGACAGACTTTCCGATGCTAACTTGCGTCAGTCCTTGTCCACACTTAGGGCAGTTGTGGGTGCCCTCTTCAAACACAAACTCAAAGCCACATGTCTTAAGAAGTCCGTTGTTCCTAGGACCTTTAACTGTACAGCGATATTTAGCTTCCATTCTCTAGTTCCTTTCAATTACGTCAAGATAATCTTGGCCGTTTTCTACAGCCTCAAAGTACTTTTCGCCAACTATGCCTTTTACCCTCATGGTTCTTCCATCAATCATGACCTCATAGGCAGTTATCTGATCAATCTTATTTCGGATTACTTTTGTAATTAGTCCGAACTCACCGTCTAAGTCTCGATATCTTTTGTTGTCAGCACTATACTTGGTGTTTCCCACCTGAACCATCATGCGCTCCTTAAGATACTGATCAATCAAGCTCCTGCTTTCTTGTGTCGGTTTCTTAGGGAGGCAGATGGTCCAGCCATTATGGCTAGAGATCCTGACAAGGTCTCCCTCTTTAATCATCGTTTTTATCTGCTGCCCCTGTGTCGATGTAATCGCCGAGCACATTAGCAAAGTTATAAAGCTGCGTTCCCATCTCCGCACACAAGGCAGCGGTTTCAGTAAGAACTTCATGATCCAGAGCATCATCGATCGCTCGTTGATAGCCACGATCAACCATCTCTTCAATTAGCACCCGATTCTCATGAGTCAATTCATAAAAGCCTCGGGGCAGGCTTAAGGTTTCCTTAACCGTTTGCGATAGCTCATCTTCATAAATTTGTTGGTAGTTAATCATTTTTTTAGTCATTAGTGACTCCTTTCTTTGTTTGATTATACTTACGAAATATTTTTTGTTTAATGGAAAGGTTCAATTTCTTCAAATCTTACCCACCACACAATATTGTTGAGGAACTGCACTTGGCAGTGATCGTTGTATCCTTGCGTGGGTTTGGGTCCGGACAGGATAACCCCGACAGTACCACGAGCAACTCTGTTATCATAAAACTCACCGCCGTCAATAGGCGATGAAGAATAGATGTCGGCAATATTTTTTACCAGTCTGCCCGGAGCATACAAGGAATACTCTTTAGTCTTTGTCGGCATATTTTTTTAGCACTTCATAAAGTCGTTGAGGAGTTAAGTCGGGATGGTGGTAAAGATTGTCCACTGCTCCTGCCAGCCTTAGGGCGTAAGCAATCCATTCGGAACAATACCAACGCCCTGTCCGCTTGATGAAAAAGGGTGTGAACTTTGATAAGATCATCCCTGGCCAGTCGTAACCATCACCCTTGGTGTCCCGAAAGAACATCTCAATGGTCTTAACCTGCGCCGGCGTAGCCGGTACGCAAATAAGATCGTAGTCTTCACGGTTCTCTTCTTCATCAAAACGGATCTTGCGTACCCCACGGCTATCAAACGGTTGGATACTTATAGACTTTCCATCGGGCATGATCAGTTCTGCGTGCGAATAGATACTTTGTGTGGTTTTACGGACGACTTGGTTGTGCCACTTCCCTGCACCCTTATAGAACGCTACGCAAAGTTGAAGTGGTTTTGTCGGCTTTATCCCATAGTATAATAACTATTCAGTGGTTTCCAAAACATCCAAGATTCTTGACAAAGAAGTTTGATCCGGTGTCGATTTTTGAAGATTGTGGATCTTGACGGCTGCTCGGAATGAACGGGGGTCAAGCTTGCTCTTCATCTCTGTGAAGAGTTCAGTGCGATCTTGACGAAGGATTGTCATCTCATTCTCGATGGTTGAGAGCTTACTTACGAACTCCTTGACGGTGGATTCAAACTCATTACTAACGTTACTCATTTTGACTGCCTTTCTGTGTTTTGCCGGCTTGTTGTTCGCCAAAAGCCCGCACTAGTTGTGAAAAAATTTTGCGGCGAGTTTCGCCCTCAAACTGAAACTTATCTAGGATCTTCTGAATGTCTTCCTCAAATGTTTTTAGGTCCCTCATTTTCCAAAGACCTCAATGGCTAGATCCTCGGATGCTTGGTCCAACTCGGTGCGAGCCTTTTCTAATACTTTGCCCAACAAATGGAGCGTGACCTCTGCCTTGCATCCGGGTTGGACCTCGTGTGCCAACTCCTCCGCTGCCGTGATCCACCCCATCGTATCTTCGAGGCGTCCGGACGCTTCCGTGAACGAGGTGAATGTTTTATCCAATAGTCTTCCGGGTCGTGTGGCCATTTAGTTCTCCACCTTTCTTAACGAATTATAATGCATAAGTTCCTCTTTGTCAAATAAAACTTTAAAGTAGCCATGCTTTCGCACTTGGGTGATAAGCCCAAGTCTCTCGGGGGCATCACCCGCTATTAAAGGGAGTGCCTCTTGAACTAAGTCTCCAATATTCATTGGTGCCCTCCCAAAGCAAAGTAGGCTACAGCAAATCCAGCTACAAAAAACAGAGGATGAAGTAGGATGTGAAGCTTCATGCGCTCATGATAATAAGACATAGCAAACATAAATTTAGCAGCAAGTTCTGCTGTTTCATCGTGGTCACGTCCGTCGCTAAACTTAGTAGTCCACTCGGTCATGGACATTTCTGCTTCATCGTCGATAGGTTCCATCATTTTATTCTCTTAGCCACTTCGGGTCTCTGACCTTAGCAGCGCCTTTCTTAATTTTCAACAGTCTAGCCACGGGAGGAATATTCATCCACTCTAAGTCGTAGGAGGCCTCAAAGTCTCCTAGTTGTGTTGGCACGCAGCCCATCTTAACAAGCTTCTTGTTGAGGTATGTGAACTGCCGTGTAGTTTCTCGGGTTACATATACCCCAATGGTACCGTTTCTAAAGTTACAAAAGAATTGGTCCCGGCTAAACTTGCCAATCGCTCGTGCAACCGGCAATCCATCTCCATCCTCCTTTAGTCTTAGTCTGTTATTCTTACAGAAAGTTTTAAAAGTATTAATGTGTTTGGTGCTCTTCTCTTCTTCGGTCACGGTTTTTCCTTTCGTGTTACCTAATGATGTCAAGTTATTGCTCGTCAAATGGTCCAATGTCGGGTCCTTTAATTGTTTCTCTTAGCATAACAATAGCGAGCATACCTAAACACGCAACGCTAAAGACACTAACCAAGGCGTAGGTTGTAATATCCTTTAACATACTCTATATTATATGAGTTTCAATTTATGTCAAGTTTTTGCTTGATCTTATCTACTGTCAAGATCGACAAGTAAATTGGGTAGTAGGCTAAAACAACTGCTGCTGTGTAAATCCGATATAACATTAATCTAACTCCTTCATTATTTTTAAGACTTCCCGAGTTCGGGCAATAAAATAAAACAAGGCGAACACATACCCAAATGTAAATCCGGTTACTGTATCCTGGGTAATATCAAACAACACGCACGCTACCAAAAAGATAATCCAGAAATAATAAAAACTCATATACATTAATTGTTTTGTAGTGAAATTCCGCATATCAACTCCAGCCTCTCAATTGCTTCTTCGGTGTCAGTATTATAATCGTTCAGCATCACAACCTCTTCCTCAGATAGTTTAACATATTTTTCGTCATCGCTTAAATCATTCCTTGAAATGTCCTCTACAATAAAGTCAATCTGGTTTGAAATAGCGATCACCGCATTAGAGTAACACAGGGCGTCTTTGATAAGAAATTCTGGGTCCGGCTTCTCCACTAGACAACACAAGTATTCAAGATCTGACTGCAACTTATCGGCTGCGTTTAAAATAGTTGAGATCTTGATACCGTATTTATCTTTTTTAATCAAGGAGAGACCCAGCCGGGATACTTCTTCTTGAATATGTTTCTCATTCTGTGAACCTTTGTGGCATATTGCAATATCTTTTCTTTGTTTTTAGAGTTTTGCCAGTTAGGTCCACCGTTATAGCAGGCTGGGAGATTCAGCCCGGAGCAGGCCTTATATCTTCTCATCTCCTTGAGAACTACCGCAGCCGCCACTACAGAATGATTAGGGCTTGACATATCCACCAAGAACTTATTCCGGCTCTTGTATCCCCACTTTTTCCCCCAGAAATTATAATTAATCTGAAACAGTCCGTAGTCCCCCGTGTGAGAAACTCTGCCTGTTTTGAGTCGTGACTCAACCCAGGCTAGTCCCACCATAAAATATGGGTCTTCGCCGAGTTGAATAGATTTGTCGATAATGACGGCAGCATTAAGCTCCTGTTCGGTATCGAAGTACGATGGGAAGCTGTACGCTAGTAGAGATACTAAAACAAATTCTATCATTATTCAAAATCAATGTCCACATCTATCTTAATGTTCAACTTGGGAACACGAAGATGATTGACAAGTCCATGGCGTTTTGCTTCCTGGGCTTCCATGAACCAGTCAGCATGTTTTTTATTAAAAACCTTTTTCTTGAAGTAATCATCTTTCTTCCCGCAGTTGCGTGCCATCATCGTGAAGATCTTTTCGTCAAGTCGCTCCGTTTCTTTTATGTCAGCTTTCATCTCTTCAATCTTACCAAATGCTCCGCTAGAAACATCATGAATCATGACAGTGGCGTTTGGATCAGCAAATCTCATTCCATCGTCGCCGAAAGTCAAGAGCACTGCACCGCATGACATTGCCTTACCTTCGACAATTGTTGCGATAGGCAACTCGGCAGAAGTGATCGCAGAGATCATCGACATGAGCGAATAGACCTGGCCTCCATAAGAATCGATTACAATTGGAATGACTTTTTGCCCACTGTTATGAGCCATAGCCATATCTTGATGAAATTTCTTAGCTGAATCTTCTGTAAATTTATTTACTCTTATTATTACTGGCGGTTTGCGCAATTCCACATCTTTTACAAGTGGGGAAACTTTTGATGTCCATATCATATAATTTTTATCCTTGAAGTAATTGTTTGCCTTTAAGTAAGTATTCTTTGAGGTCAGTAAACCCACCAATAAACTTTTCTTGCCCTTCTGTAATCTCTACCACCACAGGAACAGTTTCCCAGCGATATGTTTTCTTAATCTCATTTAAAAGCTGGGGCTGTTGATCCAAGGCGTAGCATTCAAATTCTTTTTGGTGCTCCGCTAAAAGCTTAACAGCCATTTGGCAGTATGGGCAATCTGCTTTTGTGTATAATCTAAACTTCATTTATAATCTCCAATTGAACGGGATGAACCCTTTCGTAAGTAGTATCTCCAAACCTAACACGATAAAACTCCCTGCCAATAAACTCTTCATTCACGAGAGAAGGACCCAAAATGATACCGCAAGGGTGTTCTTCATCATTGTCATGTTGATTGTGCATCCAAGACTTGCCGCCCGACCTCTGAAGGGGGTTCTGAAGGCTTCCAATTTCTTCTGGGTAAAAATACCCAATTCGGGGTGCCACCAATGCACCTGGCTTAAACGCATTATCTTGTTTTAAAATATTATGAAAATCTTCTCGGTCATGCTCATCGTTCTTTAACATCATGTTGAAAGTATTTTTATATGCAAAGACTGAGGCGAAGGCAATGAAAGTTTTCTCTCGTGATCGGAAAAAGAGATTGTTATTAACAAATGTTTTTGCTGGGACACAGAGGAAATTATTTTCTGATACTCTAAATCTTTTGTGCCCCTTATCAATGCTAAAAGATATTTGACGCATACCTTTATCGTCTCGACCTTCGTACTTTAATTCCTTGCACCAGATAAACCTGCCCTTTCGAACAAGAGTTTTGTTCTCAGGATTGTCAAGAACATTCTTGAGAAAAACTAAACGGCAACACTTTACGTCCGTGGCTGTTGAATAATTATACCTACGCATGGCCATGTCCTCATGGTAAGGATTGTCCTGGGTTGTATTATTCTTGGTGATCTTTCTCGACGTACAATGGTGTTGGTAAAGATCCCGCCAGGTCGGCAAGCTCATGAATTATTGTCTCGCAATAAACTAGAGAACTTATCGAAAGACCCGATAGCGATAATCTCAGACTTCCTAAACGAGTTACCATCAACAACAAAATTACTAAACTTCGTGCCTTCTGGAAAAGCTTTCTCGATTTTTGAGAGCGCAAGAGATGATGTAAACTCATACGGTTGTACTGATACCACATAATCGAGATTAATTAAGATATCACGACTTGTCATGACCTTTTCAAAGTTCACATATTCTGAACCATCTGGCCTCTCTTTCATAGATTTGATTTGTTTTTCATAAACTTCTGAAACCTTAAACACGGGACACTACCTCCATTGTATCAATTGTCCTCACAAGCCAGTCACTTCCTTTGACGTGAATCTTGTGATAAATATCTTCGTCATTCCAATTGGGCTTTACCATCAACGCCACACTGGGCTCTGACAACCTAAGCCATTCAACAGGTGCCATCGGATCGCCTGCATCAAGCAGCGTAATATCCGATGGTAGATAAACTAAATCACCCTTCTTCGGGATCAACATGATCCGCCTCGCTAACTTTGCCCAAAAAAGAATCAAGCTTTTGCATGGACTCTTTAATTTCGTTTACTTGTCTAAAATCTTTTACAAGGGCTTGGTCGGCTGGCTGTGGCAGCATAGTCTCAAACTTTGCTCTCTCAAAGTTAACTAACATATCCCGGTACTGCCTAAGTTGTTCGGAAGACATATCCAGTAAGCGCAGGACTTCCGTAATTACATCTAGCGTACTACCATCCAAGACAGTAAAGTTAGATAAAAAGTCAGCAGCAGCACGAAGGTTATGCTCTTCTGAGCAGGCTAGGACTGCCATCGTACCCTCCACCTGATCTACATCTGTCTCAAAACTAATTGTTGCTCGCATATACTAAATCCTCCTTAATAGGATTATACATCATCGTTAGATGTTGTTTAAGTTATTTCTTTTTCTTTGCCGCAGCTTTCAAGCAGCGGTCTTCAAGCTTGACCTGCTCGCCATTTACGAGGATGGTTGAAGAAGCGTAGAGCCCCTTGGCGTGGTTAGCAACCACTAGACCCATCTGGTCGTGAAGCTTGGGATTGCTGACCAAGTTGAAGTTCGCACGCACCTTACACAAAGAGCCGACAGGGAAGGCGGGCGGTGCGGTCGCAGCGATGATGGCCTTCTGGGCATACTTGTTTTTGGTCAGAGCATTGAACTGCTTTTCGGTAGGAACGAAGTCTTCGTCGGTCGCAATCTTGACAGAGAGGTCACGGAAGTACATCGTTGTGACGTAGTAGTTAGCGCAGATAAGAGCAGCGGGGCGGTGCTCTGCCTTGTAGGACTGAGCCCAGCGTTCCCGCCTGAGTTGTGACTCGGGGGAGTAGCGTTGCTCCATACGCTCAACACACTCAATCTGTTTGGGGCTCAACTTGCCGCCGTCCTCAAATTGTGACTTGAGAGACTCAGCAAACTTACGGTCTTTTTCAGACAGCTTCTTAGCCATCAAGGACTCAAAGCGTGCCTCGCCGTTCTGAACTTCAAGGCGCTCTGCTCGTTGAGGGCGGGCGTACATCTGGCTCCAGTAGGACATTATTTAGAATCTCCAAGGTGGGATGAGCCACCTTTGCGAAGCATCGCAAGAAGGTTTTCGTTGGGGATGACGTGTCCTAGTTTCTTCTGACCGTCATAGCACTCGTAGATTACTACCTTATAAAACATTTCTCTCTCCCTTACATATGTATAGTATCATACATCTAGGGTAGGTCAAGTTTTATTTAAACTTTATACATTTTTATCCACGAATAGCGGCGTCGGGCTGCGGGATAATTGTAGATTACATCATTGCGATAAGCCTCTTGTTCAGCACGGATACGATGATAGGCTTTATGAGACGCTGACCTATACCCGTGGCCACGGGTTGTTTTCTGCCCTTTCCAGTCATTTTTATATTTCCAAAGCCCAACCAGATAATCAAGCAAATACAAAACGACAAACCCAATGACACCTGTTTCTAGCATTTGTTGGAAGTGTATTGTCTCATGTCGTTTCGTAACCTCGTTTATCTTGCTTCGACTAAAAACTAAAAAAAATAGAGTGATAGCTCCGATGTTAATGGGAGCTATGTGAGATAACCACACAGGAATCCTACTGTCTTCAAAGAAAAAAGGTTTCCAGTTCTTCATTTTATTCTCCCCATTCTTCCCACATCCAGCGGGTTTCAATATGTCTCTGTAATTTATTCTCGGTCTCTTTTAATTTGATGCGGTAATATATGGTAGGGACAGAAAATATAATCGCTCCTAACACAAAACCAATCATCTCATCATCAAGTCCATGAAGTGTTTGACCCACATACCACCAGCGGCAGTAGCTATAAGCCAAATAACCTTTTGAGCACCCTGCTTCCAGTCCTGAAGTTTAGCAAACTCAATCTGAAGTGCTTCAAATTGTTCTAGCTCTTTGTCTGCGTGTTTCTTCCACACTTGAAGTTCTTTAGCGAATTCCAGGGCTGGTTTTGTTTCTTTTACATAAGCATTTCGGATCTTAGCTTCGGACTCAAGTTCCTTAACTCGACTGAACAGTCCCGAATCTGGCTCATACAATGTTTTCTTAACCCCTCTAACTGCCTCTAAGACCTCTTTTTGTGTGTCCTTGATATGTTCTACTTCGGTTAAAAGCTTGTCAAAACCTCCGTTGAGTGACTTCGCACTTGTTATTTTGTGCTCCATGTTTTCAACTTTTTGCAAAACAATTTTTAGAAGCTCATCGCTCATCAGAAGCTCTCCAAACAAAAAAGGACCAGCACAAAAAATACTGGTCCTTATGTAATGTAACCGGCTGTAATAAATAGTCGCTATACTTAGCTTTTTATTCACCACCCTTCTTTAAAACAGCACAATTAGTGGTGAGCAGCGTTCCTGCTGCGCTAGCGGCATTTTGTAATGCACACTTCACCGTTTTCGCTGGGTCTATGACGCCAGACTCTATTAAATCTTCAAACTTTTCAGTTCGAACATTAAATCCTACATTTTTATCATGATCATCATACGACAAAGAGTTTATTACAATGTCAGAAGATATCTCAGCATTTTTTAAGATCTGAGTGATTGGCGCAAAGCAAGATTCCAAAAGCGACTGGGCTCCTCGAAGCTCGTCTTGGTTGCTTGGCTCTACATTAATCTGATTGGCCGCCTTCAGAAGAGCAGTTCCTCCCCCAGGAACAACACCCTCCTCCTGGGCAGACCTTACAGCCTCTAGGGCATCTTCGACCCTGTGCTTTTTCTCAGTTACTTCAATCTCAGTGGCTCCGCCAACCCGAATGACTGCGATAGCTGATGATAGCCGGGTAATCCGCTCTTGGATTTGCTGGGCGTCACGAATACTTTCCGTCTCCTCAACCTGTGATCTAAGCATCTGGATTCGTTCTTCCAGCGCATCGTAATCTGTATCGGCATCGGCGATGGTTGTATGAAACTTACTAATCTCTACCCTCTTAGCAGAACCAAGATGCTCAAGCTTTACATTCCTAAGTTTTAACCCGCTGTCTTTTGCTACAAAAGTTGCACCCGTCACAACTGACAAGTCCTCCAAAATACTTCTTCTTTCTTCTCCATATCTTGGGGCTTTAATGGCTGCTATTTTCATGTTGTTCCGCATACGATTGATGATTAGTGCAGCGAGTAGTTGACCTTCGATCTCTTCAGCAATAATTACAAAAGGTCTGCCATCACGAGCCACTACCTCCAACAAAGGAAGCATATCATCCACGTTGTCAAGCGTAGCATCGGTTACTAGAACCAAAACATCCTTATAGTCTATGGTTCCTCGGCGCTCGTCCGTTACAAACTGAGGCGAGACATATCCCCCGTCAAAGGAAAACCCCTCAACAATCTCCAGCGATGTTTGGAGTGAGCGGCTTTCCTCAATAGTAATAGCCCCATCTTTTCCAGCAGCAGCAACCGCTTCAGCGATCAAGGTGCCGATACTTTCATCACCGTTGGCAGATACCGTTGCAACATGTCTTATCTCTTCTTCACTAGAGACCGGCTGTGCAATCTCAGTTATTCTCTCGACTATTGCACTAACGGCCAAATCGATTCCACGTTTAATATCAGTAGAAGAAGCGCCAGCAGCAATATGTTTTTGGGCATGAGTCATAATTGCACGAGCCAAAACTGTGCTGGTAGTGGTTCCATCGCCACTGGTCTTCTCTGTCTCCAGAGCAGCTTGACGAAGGACCTCCACTGCTGCCTGCTCATAGTCATCCTCTAGCTCAACAACTCTGGCAACAGTCACGCCATCCTTGGTGATGACCGGATCAGAGCCCCGCCTGTATAGAATAGCATTTTGACCTCTGGGTCCCAAGGTCGATGCGACGGCGTCAGCTAATTTGTTTGCTCCACTAAGAAGCTTTTGTCGGATATCATTCCCAAACAAAATGTGATCTTTATTCATTATTGTTCCCATTCCTGATTAAAAAACTCGTAATTCTTTTTGACACTGTCGTCATCCCCTTCAGCGTCGATACAATCTTGCTCTGTCTCAAATATAGCATCCGGCGGGCACTCTGGGATACATGCCCCACAGTCAATACAGGTAATTGGGTCAATATATAATTGCAAACCCTGAAGCTTACCCTCTTGGCGAAGTTTATCAACCTCTGCTCCGCTACCCTCAATATCGATTGGTCCGTGAATACATTCCACTGGACAAACCTCAACACATGCTGTATCACATGTGCTTACACACTCTTTTCCTATTATATGTGCCATATTATTTTTTCCTTACTTTCTTATTCTTACTTTTTATTTGCTTTTGCACCTGTTGAACCTTCGCCTCCAAAGCATCCAAACGCATGTTGGTTGTATAATAAAAACCAACGAGAGGCACAAGCAAAACTCCTAAAGTTATAATTGTTTTAATATCTACTTTCATTGTCTTACCATAAAGCTCTTCAATTGTTCAGCCCAGCGTTGCTGCTGTTGCTCCTTGAATAGCTTTTTAAATTTCTTGTCGGCTGCTCTTCTCTTCTTCTCTAGTTCCTCAGCACGCATCTGTTGGACTTTCTCATTGGCAGCAGCGATGTGATCCGGGTCGATACCGTTTAGGATAAGAATTTCGCTCGACTTGTTGACTAATTCTCCCTCTTTGGCCTGACCGCCGTGCATACCATATGACCAGCCAGTCTCAATGATCTCGTAGCCCTGATATAAATCCCTAATATATTTACTATCGTTATAAGAAATGATCCAATTATTCTTTTCTTTTATTGCCTTTGCGAAACCAACGTGGTCAAAACCTTTATGGGTTGAACCGTTGTCACCATAGAGGACTGGGTTGTCGATAGCATAAGGAG
>UEXM01000603.1_pt1 | contig 36507 bp, 35 predicted proteins | sample 1796661 | NCBI WGS metagenome assembly UEXM01 (sample SAMEA4772469, study PRJEB27181) | metagenome
GAACTCACCGGCTTACAAGAGTCTAGTTAGTCACTTAAAGTTCCTTCAGGGGGATCAATATATCTTTACGATCTCCGGGCTGAAGGCAGGAACAAAGAACGACTACGTGATTGAGGCTATATACAATGAGCTTGCTGATGTCCAACCAATCGGACGTTTTGAAATGCCGTTGACATACAACCGCAATCCCGGGAGCCGGATATGGTATAACTTACGTTCGTTCCAGATCAGACACTTCGCCTACATCCGTAAGCAAACTCTTAACAAGGTTATCCCTGAGCTAACTACTGGCAAGAAGGGCAATTACTTGGAGAGAGTTGAAGGGCTACGTAACCTCATTCAGATCATGGGCTACATGGTTCTTACCGGTGTGCCGGTTGATGCTATCGTGGCATGGCTACGTGGTAAGCCATTGGTCATCGAGGATATAGTCCTTGAGAATATGCTACTCGCTACGGGTGTGATCAACAAGTATACCCTGCAAAGTCTTGAACGTGAGGGTCCAACAAAATCATTCCTTGGTTATGTTACACCTGCACCGATGAGTATTTTTGAAACTGCTGAAAGAGTTATCAAAGCTGATAGCTTGGCACCCTTGGCTAAGTTCGTTTTACCCGGGGATGATCTATGGTATTGGAGGGAATCCGATGCCGGACGTGATGCAGTTCGTGAACAACGTCAAGCCCTAGCAAAGGAAGGTAAGTATGGAATCAACTTCCCGGGACCAGTTCCGATGATTGATCCGCCTAAGCCTTTGATTGATCCTAAGCTACTGGGCTACTAGTAAAAAGCCTCACCCCTGAATTAACAAGGGTGAGGCTTACCACACACTGGAGATTTAACTAGGTCTAAGAGCAGACCTTGTGGGCATCACTGCTAGCACTTACTCCGGTATAGATTATATCACTTAGATTCTTTGGTAAGAGCCGCCTTGATGTGGGCTTTCTCCTGCTGTAGCTCGTGCCTCCGTTCCTCGAGTCTCTCTATCTGATAGGAAACCATCCGTGATTCTGCCCGGATCAAATCAATCCGGACCTGAAGTCGTTCTATATTAGTATCATTCATCTATACTTATATAGTTCATACCAAGTTGGTTGTCAAGTATATCCCGGATGTGAACCCTCATAAATCGTCCTTGATTGGTGTCCTCTTGGAGCCGTTTGTTCACACGTTTGATTCCATGGGTTACCGATGTTCTTTCCCTGTTAAGGATCCGGCTGATGTTTTCGTGCGAGTATCCGCACTGGTGCATGAGGAACGAACAGATGTCCCGGGCATAGGATGCCTTCTTTGTTCGCCGTGAACCTGATATTATTTTTACGGGCACCTCACATGAAGTGCTTACTGCTTCTAGTATTTTGTATTTATTATTCATTAGTAGAATCTTCCTGTTATGTGGTAGAATTTAAAGTATCCGATGGTGCCTCGTTCGCCTTCACGATTCTTAGCTATCTTATACTCAAGGTTAGTATATGGTCCGTTCGAGTCAGTCATCTTTGAGTCCTCGAAGTTACCCTGTTGTGGATACATGAGAAGGACAACGTCCGCATCATTCTCAATATCTCCGGAGTCCTTTAGATCATAGATGTCCAAGCCTCCCTCTCGCTTGGCACCCTCACGATTGACTTGTGCCAACAGTAGGATACCGATGTTTAACTCAAGGGCGAGTTGCTTAATCTTATGAGAGATGTTTGCAATGCCTTCCGCCTTGCCAACCTTCCCGGAATTAAACGGGATGAGTTGAAGGTAATCAATCACGGCGAGCTTTACACCTTGCTTGTCCACTAGCTTACGTAGTTGAGATGCCAGATCCTCTGCTGACTTAACGTTGTGACTGGTATATAACGGAACGGAGTGAAGTTGATCGATTGCTTCATCAACCTTCTTCATGTTCTCGTCGGAGATAACACCGTCACTTATCTGCTTGATGTTTACCCCGGCTAGGGTCTGAGCCATTCGTTTAAACAACTGCTTCTGTGGCATCTCCAAGGAGAATACAGCACACGGTGCATTGTTGTGAGTGACTGACTTGAGGGCTATGTTAAGAGCTAAGGCTGACTTACCGCATGATGTCGGTGCCGCGAGGGTGATCACCTCGCCCGGTGCTATGCCCCGGTTGCCTAACTGCTGATCGAGTTTACCAATGTGAGTAGGCAATGCATCCGTGACAAACTCTCCGGCTAGCATCTTTCGGAACTCGTCCTTAATCTCCTCCGCCGTTGAGCTTAAATCATTGGGCTTCTCTTGAGTGAAGTGAATCCGGTTAACCTCTGAGTCAACGGTGTGCTTAATATTCTCAGCCGAATCTGACTGAGTCATTATGCTTTCGGTTGCGACCCGGTATGCCCGGTTCATCTTACGTAGGTTGGACTTCTCCTTAACTATCTTTGCATAGTGAATCATCTGCATGGAAGTCTCAACCCGATCCATGATACTGTAGATGGAAGCTACTCCACCTACGGCATCAAGGTTCTCGTCACGGGTTAGTTGTTCGGACAGATGTATCTCATCCACCGGCAGGCTAGCATCGGCTAGCTTACCTAGGGCACCAAAGATACATTGGTTCCTGTGGATGTAGAAGTCATCGGCACTTACTAATTCTGTTACGGAATTGTAGTTAGCCGGTGAGTCATCAAGAAGACAGCAAGCTATGACAGCTTCCTCTGCTTCTGCATTATGTGGTAGAGTTTCTATTTCGTTCATCGCTTAAGATGAAGTCCATAGACCGCAGGCATTGACCCAAATACTTAATGTTCTCTTGTTCTTTTTTAGGTATTTTTTGTGTGTCAATCTCTTTATGTAACTTGTTTCCAAGTTGAACTGCATCGTGTATGGCTTCCAATATTTGCATAGTTGTTTTGTGTCTCATGTTGATAAATAAATGTAGCCCCAACACCTTGTCGAGGCTACATTGTATTTTACCACGAAGTTAATTAGAGTCTCGCTCGACCATCCCTAGACTGATGAGGCTGTAGCCAATCAAGTCCCGGTAGATGTCACGAACTGTATCCCCTTTAGTATCAAGGGATAACTCTCCGTCTTTACAAAAGGCTTTGAGCCTTTGAAATTTATCCTGCATCCGGATAGCAACACCAACTAACGGATCAATGCCGAACTCCTCTGACCCATCGAAGTTAGCAAATGGATTGTCACATCCCTTGCCCCCGGTGTAGTCAGAGTTCTTGGCTCCGGTCAGTGCCAGTATCTCCTCGATCTCTTCACGGCGGAACTCGCTCCACCATTCCTTATCGAAGTTGATGTCCGGTTCCACTTATTAAAATGGGTCTGAGTTAACGGCTGGACTGCTGTTCGCTACTGCCTCATCCTTTGGATTGACAGCTAGTGACAGGAACTTGACACCGGACTTGGCATCTTTCTTCCATGCCTTGATCCAGTAGTCAACACCACCCACGTTAATTGATCCACGTAGATCAGGGTGAGTGTCTTTTTCCTTGCGGTCATTGGGGAACAGTGCTCCGCCGTTAGTGTTATCGTATTTCTTTTCCATTATATTAGCTCCTCTAAGCTATTGGTTTTTGTTTTTGGTTTGTTTGATGTGCCATGTGTGTTCAGGGCATCCGGATCTTTCGTATCATCGATAGCGAACAATCCGTTGAGAGCATACTTCCGGGCATAGCTTGATGCTGACCCGGTGATCTGTGCCTCGTCCATTCCTTTCTTGGACTCAGCCTCACGTGCGAATGCATGAGAAGCTATAGCCTGATCGGAATCGTTGTCAGCTAAAGTTGCTGAAGCACGAACGTAGATACGTCCGGCTACTTCTACAATCTCGTCGCTTACTACAAGAGAGCATCCCCACTCGCCAAGCAAAGGCTTGACTGAATTTAAGATGTCCTCTGCTGATCGGTAGTTGTATCCACCGAACTTATTTGTCTGCCCCTTGGGGGCTTTAAGCGATCCTTGAATCGCTGATAGTTTAACCCGAAGGTTAGGTTTAGTTATTTCTTCTGACATGATTTAGTGTATATGGTTTTAACTAAGGTTCGATACAAGATTGATCGTTCATTCACATTCTTGCAACATTTTATTTCACTTTTTTTCGCACCCATTTTTTGTAGTGCAAATTCTTGCTCCTCCTTGTTGAGGTTCCGCTTGAACCTCGAGGTTAATTGTTTGATACCAACCGGGTGAAGTATCCCGGATGCCGGTGCCTTAAGATACTCAGCTATGTTCAACAAGACCTGCGGTAAATCCTTGGGGTCACCCCGACAAATACTGCGGTGAATGTTTTCAATCTTACCAAGCATGGTGTTGGCTTCCCGGCTGATCACCGCTCTGATCTCTCCGCTCTGATGATCGTGGTCAACTACCAAGTCATCAGTCACCCGGTTAAGGATAGGGCACCTGCCCGTGGAATTATCCTTTCGCCATTGGGCTAACTTATTTTGGGGAACGTAGGTCATTAGGATGATGGGGTAATTTCTTCTACGGATAAGATAGTAAGGGTAGCATTCTTCTTAGTGGTGCAGTTCCCCTTCTTGTCCGGTCTGCCTTTGCATACGTATCCGACTGCTTGCTTCTGATCGTGTGCCCACTTCTCCGTGCAACCAACGTAGTCCTCCGGCATACCCCAGTGCTTATACTTTATCTTGTATAGGTTCACAACGGAAGGTGGACATACTGCTTGCCATCGTCCCACTCCTGAACAGTTAAGCCAGTCAGCTTTTTCTGCAGTGCAGGGAACGTAAGGAAGTGAGGGTCTTGCCCCTTGAAACAAAAGGCTAGGAAGAATCCGCACTCACCCTTGAACTGTTGCTCGAACTGAGAGTAAATAAATAAGTCAATGAGTTTAAGGCGAGGTGTTCCTTTCACGTGTATCCAACTCAACTGTCCCTTATCGTTCTCAATAAGGTAGTCCGGGATGTGTCTCATCGTAGGATGAATCATCCAAAACTTTTTAATCTGATCCTGCTTCTCGTCGAAGCCAGTCCGGTAGAACTGAACACCCTTCCGGGTGCAGTAGTCCTCGAACACGTCCTCGCCGACTCTCCCCTTGCATCTGTTTTCGTATGTATCTTGTGCGGTATTATTCATATCATTGCATGGTTATCTCTAGGTCAAAGTCATCAAACAGAATAATAAAATTCTGTGACTGCATCCCTATAATATTATAGTCAACCCACTCCATGGCTTCACCTTCGTCCATGCCCTCTAATACAAAATGATTAAGCAGTTTGCCGTAATCATAGATCAAGTATCCCCGGACATCTGTTCCGATTATACAGTTATCCAGCCCGTCTAAGCGGATCGGTTCTTCATTTATACTTTCGTTTGGTGCTATCATAAATTACATTCGGGTCAGCCAATAAAGTTTGGATGCATTCTTAAAAATTTGTATCCCGGTTTTGCATTCGTCCGTTGTCCACTCCTTGTGGTAGTGCTCGCATGTATCGCTGTCAACCACTACACTTATGCAGGCAGGTAGGTAGTCCAACTTGTGGTGCCGGCGGATGATGTCCGCCTCAATGGCTAACTGGTAGCAGTCCTTCGGGTAGGTCTTAGCCTTACCCTTAGTGTTAGTCCGGCACTTGTAGTCAGCCAAGAATACCAAGTCATTCTGATCCTTGCCAATAAAGTCAATCGACCCGGCGGTCTTAACCCGGTTGCATTTAACTAAGTGCTCAGTAGCTAGAGGTGTAACTGATTCCTCAGCAACCCAGTCAATGAAGGAAGTGGCATGGTCACTCCATGCTGTCTCAACTCTTGGCTCCTGTCCCGGGCTGAGGTGAATGTGCTGAAGCTGATCCTCTATCTCCTTGTGAACGGCGGTGCCGAAGTCACTTGAATACATTGTGTCCCCGGTTACCGGGTGCTCCCGGGTGCCATAGCATAGCTTCTCTAGCTCTTGCCAAGGCAACTCCGGATACTGTCGGGCGAGATCAGTTATCATTCGGGGGCGGTAAATAGAATCAAGGAACGGGTCTTTGATCAGTCCAAGGATGGTGGTAACGGATGGGTAAACTTTGCTTTGCTTCCGTGCTTGTGCCGGTGTGGTCACATCGAGGCAAAGAAAGGGGTCTTGCTTGCAATCATAAAAATGAGCCATGCCTCCCATGAAGCATGACTCATTCGTTTGTGTCAACACCAATCAACAACAACCTATAACTCTTCCATCTCAATGATGTGAGTGAGGCAGTCCATCAAGGACTGACCCTTCTCGCCAGTAAAGAATGCAATGCTATTCCTTCTTAGCTCCCAACTCAATCCGGGCATCGGGTGAACTGAGATTTCATTATCGTTAATATACTTAATTGCCTGCTGTGCATTGATGGAAGGCAAGGGCATCTTCGGATCAAGGACATACTCATCTCCTGTCTCCAACTCCCCGACATAACAATCTGTGAAACGTCCCCTGTCTGTAAGCTTGGACACTATATCATCTTGAGCCATCCGGCTCGCTCCCCCTTCGGGGTATTTGTGTAGTTTTATTCTCATAATTTTATCCTGCTGATACTAAACATTCATATTGAAAAGGGCAATCATCATCTTCCCGATACTCGTCATGAAACTTCATGACCAGACCATCCTTGTGGTTCCAGACTCGCTCGCCCTTGAATCCCATGAGGGGTTCAAAGTAAGTAAGCTCAAACCTTAAGGTAGGAAAGACCGAAGCCATGGCAATCGATACTTGATTACTTAACGTGTCCCATGCGGTGTTGAACTGATAAGAGATTTCGCCCTCACCATGTTCGCTCTCGTCCTTGAGCACGACCCTGTAGGCTCCCCACTTGGTGCCCCAGTTGTTGATGCACCAGTCGTATCCCATTGGCTCGCCCGTCCCCATTGCTGAGTAAGGCATGGTTAATTCCTTACCCCTTCGATTGAGTTCGGGATGCACGAAGTTGGAAAGCTCCAGATCGTTTACGATCTCAGACTTGCCTGATCCCTTCCAGTGCAGTTCAGTCCCCCGTGCAAATCGGATGAAGTCTTTGATGGTTGAGGATTCCCCCTTGATTATTAGTTCGTTGGCTACGTGATTAGGCATTAGTTGAATTGGTTGATGATGATTTGAATTGTGATGAGAACCAAGACTCCTAGTCCAGAGCAGGCTACAACGATTGAGGAAAAAAGGACAGCATCTCCGCCCTTGTATAGTTCATTTGGTTTTTGGTTTTTCATATTTAGTATGTGGTTTCTTATGTGCCCCATCGGATACTCCGACTGGGCTTCTTATGTATCACCTCATTTCGAGGTGGGTGTCAAGCCTTAAGAATAATTTTCTGAGCAGAAAACGTAGAGGTCAGGGATGAAGTAATGATAGTGATCGGTTTTGATGTATCGACGATAGACCTTGTGTCCCTCCTTCACAGCCTTCCTGCGGAACGACCGCCACATGATTGCCTGCTCGTTGCTACTCGAGTGAGGATAAAGGGACAGACTATGCACCGCCTTCCTCTCCCATTCTAATGCGGAAGAAGTCGGGAGCATGGGGGTGTAGAAAACGTTATCTTCGGGGCTTTCCGCTAGCTCCAACTCGTCCGCGAAGACTCGAATGATTTCGCAGGTATCGTTGTCATCAGTCAGCCAGACATTGTCGTTCTCCTGCTTGATCACGGTGCCGAAGATGTGAAGGCGAGGCTCGAGGTCTTCGTTCTTATTCTTAACGTGGTGCACGTAGTCCCACGGTTTGAACTGCGGTGAAGGCATCAAAGAATTGATAAGCTCATCCTCAGCACGAGCGATAGCCTTATCCACGTGCGACCATGCATCGTCATCATCATAAATTGAATCTGATACCTGCTTCCATTGGTCATCAGTTGCCGTTATATTCATGTCCAGTCGAAGGGACATCATGGTATCTAATGATTGTCTGCAATAGGTGGTGATCTTATCATCGAGGCACAGCTCTTTGCTGACATACTCGAGGGCATCGAGCACCTTCTGAACGTGAGGGTCAGATTTGTCATCTCCTAGCACGGATACCTCCGCTTCGGTGGTGATTATATCGAGGGCTTTAACTAGTTTTTTATACATAATATTGATGTGGATTTATAGGTGAGTGTTTATAATACGTGAATAGATTAGTGAGTGTCAACTATTTCTCACATTTAGGATTGAAAAAATCCATCGCCCTTTCGACAGCCTCATCGGTGACTGATGGAATGTCTTGAGGGATTTCAAACTCGTAGAGTTTACCCTCCCAGACATCGTCCCAGTTGTCATCAACCAGACGTGTTTGATAGAGTGATACTATCAAGGCTTCCCCGTTGTGGCGAAAGCTCCCGACTGATCCATCGGGTAAGATAAGATCGACCGTGTCCCCATTGACAACGAGGTGCTCGTCGTGCCGTGTTTCAATCTTGAGGTGCCCCCGTCTCTCCTTCTTGAGTTTGTTTTCGGATGCCAAGCTGTAGGCTTTCGCTACCTCCTTGACGAGCCAGTTGAAGCAGTGGCTATACCCCAGTTTTGCACTGAGCATTCGGGCATGACTACCCTCTTCGTCCGTCCTAAAGATCACCTCCTCGAGGTCATCTATTATTGCGATGTGCTCGTCCCCGTAGTCGGGATAGTAGGCTTGAAGAAATGAGTTGCATTCAGTCAGTAGTTCTTGAGCCAGTTCCTTTCTACCCATATCGGTGAGGTCATTGCTCGATTCGGTTGCTTCGTTATATAGTTTTATTAGTAGTGCTTTATTCATTTTAGTATTTAGTATGTGGTTAGCTGATGGTCTCATCAGTAGCAGAGTAACTGCTAGACGGGCACCGCCCGTTTCGACCTAGTCGGGGATTAGTTCCATGCCCTTGTCGGTAGCGACCCATGACAGGCAACTCGAGACGAGCACCTTGCCCTCCTGTTCGGCTACCTCCTCGAGTTCATTCCATGGGCACTCCTCATCTCGACCCTCCCAGATGGTTGATAGGTGGCTTGCCCCTGCACCGCAAGGGTGCCCGATTTCGACTCTGATATAATTTGAATTTTTCATGATGTTGATGTGTGGGTTGTGGGTGCCCCCAGATTGGGGGCTTACCCGTTGTGAGTGATTAGGCATTCGTGATTAGATCAAAGGCTTTCTGAGCCTCTCTAGATGCCTTGAAGATCAGCTTCTTGTCAGCCTTGAGCACCTCCGCCCAGTTCTTAAAGTAAGCTTGAGAATTTTCCTCAGTCTTAGCGAAAATGCCGTGAGCATTTGAAAGGAAGGAAGCAGTCAACTCAGCGACCAGTTCCTCTTTAGCATAGGGGTCTGACCCGAACGTTGCAGGCTCGAGGCGGTCAAGCCGTGAGCTGTGCCCCGTGCTGTGAGCCATCTCGTGAAAGAAGGTGTGGTAGTATTCGGCAGGGCTATGAAACTGAAGCACCAAGGGCATCTTGATGTGATCAAGACTGGGATTGTAGCAAGCCCTGTTTCCGCCTTGGCTGAAGGCTAGCCCTTCGTCTCCGATCCACCGATCAATAGTAGCATTGCAGGCTAGAAATTCGGGTTCCTCGTGAGGTGTAACGTCACCAGTCACAGCAGGCTCGGGCTTTGATTCCTCTTTGAGATCAGTCTGGTCTTGATTGAATGCAGTGCTGTATTTCTCATACATCACCTTCTTGATCTTGCCTGCCCGTGCCATAGCTTCGAGTGTCTTCATGCTGTGAGGCTTGTTAGGTATGAGCTTCTTGCCCAGTTTGCCACCTGCCCCGTGCTCAAAGAATAGCACCCCCCAGTAAACCACGGGTGTGCCCTTCTCACCTTTTTGAACCATGCCCCCCTTATCCTTCCATTGCTTAAAGGTGCCCCATGTTGTGGACTGAAAGCCCCGTGCATTTGCTTCCATCCAAAGCATCAAGGTATTGATGCCCTGATACTGTTTGCCTGATGAGACATTGACGGGAAATTGTCCCGACATGGCACCGCCTGCCCCGTTGCTTTTCCACGGCTTTGTCCACGGATTAGTGCCCTTGCTTAGTGCTTCAATGAAGCGGTTAGTAATAGTTTCGTGAAGATCGATCTTTGCTTTTTTAGTGCTCATATTTAGTAGTAGTTAGTAGGTTGTTTATTAGGTTAGAATTAAACGATGGGACTATAATAGTGAATAAGTTGTGAATCGTAAATCAATCATTTTGAACACCTCATACAAAATAATGAAACTACTTTAGTATTTGATCCCGTTTTCTGAGTATTTTATCAACGACTTACAGAATTGGTATCAACGACTTATGACTTTTATCAACGACTTACAGAATATCGTATAGCCCGTAGTGAGCCGTAAATGCCCCTAGAATCGATCCGATTTTCAAATGGCACCCTACCCCTCGAAGGCTCACGGGCGAGCATACAGGGCGAACCTCAACTATTGAGATTCAGTCGCATTAGGGGTTATTGAGAGTCAGTCTCATTCCATATTCACCCCCTTAAATACTTTCTTTATGAGGAAAAGATTTTTGTTCCACGTGGAACTTTAGAATCATTCTTAGTTGATATTGAGTCCCAGTCTCATTAAAACTACAGCCCGACTTTTTGAGACCCTGTCTCATTTGAGGGTTCCCGTGCTTATTGATATTGAGTCTCAGTCTCATTACCGCTACAGCGACAGCAGGGGGGAGGGGGTCAGAACTTTTTGCGGCGACATCTCTATATATACATAAACATGGCTACAAAAAAATATGCTCCTCATAGGATTTTGGACTTGACAGCCCTGATCAATCAGGTGATACATAAGGAGTTCTCTTGATCCTCATTCCCTTTCTCGCCTACGGCAGAAAGGTTTATTACGTACCACAGGTGTATTGTATCATATAATATACTTGACACGTAAGTGCTACTAAGAAATAGTTGAAATAAGATGGATGAGAAGGAACAGTTAATGCAGGAGATAACTACGTCTATTCAGGACATATCTGAACAGAAGGAGTTAGATAAGCTAAATAGTCTAAGTAGGTTTGCTCCGGAACGGGTAGCTAAGATGCTTTACCTGTATGCCACAGGATCCAGTCAGACCCGGCTAGTTAGGAAGTATGGCTTCGATAGACATACTGTCATCTCAGTGCTTACGGACTATGCGGACCACATAGGTAAGTTCCGGGAACTATCCGGGAAGATAGCCGCCAAGAACTACTTAGATATGTCCAGCCTAGAGGAGGACCTCATTGAGGTAGTCCGGGACCGGCTTGAATCCGGGGAACTAGAAGCTACGTTCCGGGATCTAAAAGAACTTTCAATAGCTAAAGCTAATGCCGCACGGGAAGCACTGACCGCCCGGGGTGAGGCAACCAATATCACCGAGGACCGGAAGGTATACACCCAAGAGGACTACGAAGCTACCGCCAAGGCGGCAGAGGACCGAATCCGGAAACTAAAAGAAGCGGAAGTAATTGATGTCGATTAACTCAGAATACCATGAGGATATACACGAGAAGGTTCGGGCTATCTTATCCGAGCACTTCCCAAACTATATGTTCATAGTAATGAATGACGATGGCGACTTGTATTATGACTTCACTAACTTGCCAATAGGCAAGATGCTAATGAGAGAAGTCCGGGACGAACTAGATGTAGATGACTTTGACTTTGAGTGGGTAGAGGAGGACGAGGACGAAGAATGATTGAGTTTACCCAGCACCCGATACTAGATGCCCCTAGTGACGAGGAGATTCTCCTCTTAGCAAAGAAAGATCCTAAGCTACTCGAGGATCTACACCGTGCTCACGAGGGTAGGATTGAAGCCGCCACGAACGATCCGGTTCGCTACGGCTTTGACTTAGATGGCTGGGGCAGGATCCGGAACGGACTAAACGAATACAACGAGGTCCTTACCCTAGGGGGTAACAGATCCGGGAAGACTACCGGGTGTGCAAAGATAATTATGCAGGCTGTCATGGAGAACATGAACGGTCACATAGTTTGTTTCTCACAGAATGCCGATACATCCGTCAAGGTTCAGCAAGCCGCCATGTGGGAGATGATGCCCAAGGAGTTCCGGAAAAAGACTAAGAGCACGGAGGGATACATTAATTTCTCTATGCAAAATGGATTCACCGGAAGCTCGTTTATCTTTCCGGATACCCGGACCCGGGTTGACTTCAAGACTTACACACAGTTCTCGAATAACCAAACTATCCTAGAGGGTATGCAATTCGGGTTCCCTTCTAAGCCAGACAACCTAAACATGGGGGCATGGCTGGACGAATACCTTGGTGATGCGGCTCTGGTTAACACACTTCGATTCCGTTTAGCTACATTTAATTCAAAGATGATACTGGGGTTTACTCCTATTGATGGGTTCACACCTTTCATTAGCGAGTATTGCACCAATGCAGAAACACTAGAGACTCGTGAAGCGAGTCTATTAAAGAACCGCCAGTTACCAATCCGGCAGTATAGTCCTAACCGGGATGCCGGCATTGTTTACCTGCACTCAGATGAGAATCCGTTCGGGGGTTACAAACGTCTAAGCAAAGATCTTAAGGGTCGCCCGGACGAAGAGATCCTAGTTCGTGCTTACGGTGTACCGGTGAAGTCAATGACATCACTGCTACCCCTGTTCTCGACTGAGGTAAATGTTCTTGGTGACATTCCAAACAAATACGGAATGAAGTTCCCGGACATCAATGACGATGACTACACGATTTACATGGTAATGGATCCGGCAGGTGCCCGGAACAGTGTAGCTATCTGGGCGGCAGTTAACGAAGCCGGGGAGATATACATCTTCGATGAGTTTCCGGACCGGGATGCATACGGGGAGTGGGCAATGTTCGGGGATCCAAAGTGGAAACGTGGACCAGCATCAAAGAAAATAGGCTACGATGTGCAGGGATACACTGATTTATTCCTAGGAATAGAGGAATCACACGGGGTAGAAGTCTTTGAAAGGATAGGGGATTCACGTTATTTTGCCCGGGAAAACGAGAATAATGACGACTTATTTACTACATTCTACGATCATGGCTTAGTCTTTGTTCCATCAGATGGAAGGACACAGGACATGGGCATCAGTGCACTGGACGATTGGTTCAGTTATAATCCTAATGCCACTATCGATGAAATGAATAAACCTCGTTGCTACATTCACGAACGATGCGGCAACTTGATTGACAGTTTAATTAACTACAATGCTAACGGAAAAGCTGACGAACCGCTAAAGGATTTCTTTGACGTGATTCGTTATCTACGTATGGCGAACCGGGGCGAAGGTCCTGACCACGTTACCAACAAAGATATGAAGGTAATACAAAAAACAACAGGAGGATATTAAATGGCTAAGACAAAAGCAACAGCACTAGCAGAAGAACTAGAGGTAGATTTTTTAACTATCTCTACTATCATTGAGGAAAATGTTTCCGAAGATGATATTAGCGGCAAGGGGAAGAACACTTGGTTAACCGAAGATGCGGTCAATATAGTTAAAGACAAACTAGATATACCCGAGTTAGTTCCTACTTACTTCGTAGGCAAGGTAACACACCAAGCACCTAACCCTAATTATGTTTACGTTTATTTAAACGAGCTAAGTAAAAAGGTTCCGGTAATTGTGCCACGAAGATTCAAAGGCAAGTTAAACGGTAAAACAATTAAGGTTGAGGAAATTACAGATAATGCAGGATCCAGCTACAGATACGTCCCAACAAGACATAACACTTAATCAAGATTTTATAGACGAACAGGTTGACAGGTTGCTTGCTTGGGAGATACTTCAAAGATACTCAAGGAGTTATGAAAACCTTCCCATGAAACCTTTAGATTTGTGTGATAAAATCGGTGTGAATAAGGGCTATGTCCATCAGGTCATTACAACCGTTAGAAAAAAACTAAATGCAGAACGAAGATATTTTTGAATCCTTAACATACGTTGGGGATGAACCCAACGTCAATGCTCTCCGCCGTGCTTACGATCAGACGGTAGTCGAACTAGAACCATACTTTGATGTGTGCCGCACATCTTATGATGACCGCCGCAATTTTTGGAACGGTAAGTCCCGGGATCTCCGCAAGCATGGAGCAGATGCCTTCCCTTGGGATGGTGCATCCGACATGGAGTCGCACACTATTGACGAACGTATTACACGTTTAGTATCTTTGTTTATGTCAGCACTTAACCGTGCAAACATCCGGGCATTCCCCGTTGAGATTAATGACATAGGACGTTCAAAGGTTGTTTCAAACTTTCTCCGTTGGATGGTTACAAGTGGTTACATTAATCGGTTCGCCGAAGAAATGGAACTAGGTGCTAACTATCTGCTAGAACGAGGTTTAATGGTTACATACGTAGGTTGGAACCGGGAAGATACCCGGTTTAAACAAACTGTAACCATGGATCAGATAGGACAAACGAACCCAGAAATCTATCGCTCCATCCTTGATGGAGGTAACGATGACGAACTCGCCGCTTTTATTGAGACTACGTTTGATGGTATCAATATTAAAACAGCAAAAAAAGCTATCAAAGAACTTCGCAATACCAGCGAAACGGTTCTACCTTTGATCCGCCGTTTAGTAGATGCACCCGAAATAAAAACACTTTCCCCTGACGGAGATTTCTTTTTCCCAAGTTATGTTACTGATCCTCAGCGAGCACCTTATTGTTTTTGGAGGACATCATACACCGCACAAGAACTAGAGGGTAAGGTTCTTACGGACGGATGGGATGCTGACTTTGTTCAGCACGTCATCGAAAGGTATCGCGGATCCACCGATGTTATGGTTGATCGTGATCGAGATGAAAACCGTAGCATGATCTTTACTGATAACACTGATCAGCAAGACGAGCTAATTGAAATTATCTATGGCTATCAACGTTTAGTAGATCCGGACGATGGTGCACAAGGAATCTATTGCACAGTCTTTCACAGAGAGTTTAGCGGAGACGGAGACGTTCCGGGCTTTGCCAAGTTTGAATTACTTAACGGATACGAAGATTACCCAGTGGTGGTCACACGTTTATCCGAGGACAGCAAACGTATGTATGATACGATGACCTTCCCTCAGATCCTTCGTGGTATTCAAAACCAAATTAAGATCGAACGTGATTCACGTATTGACCGGAACAGCATTGCAACAATGCCTCCGATCATTCACCCAGTGGGTCAGGCACCAACTGATTGGGGTCCCGGTCGTTACATTCCTTATCGTCGCAAGGGGGATATTGACTTTGCACCTACTCCGCCACCGCCTACCGGGTCCATTGAGATGGAACAAACCCAACAGGCTCAGGCTGATCGCTTGTGCGGATTGGATGAAACCAGTCAAATTAGCGGTGTTCGCAAGCAATTCTTGGTCGATAAGTTTCTTCAGCACAATGCTAAGGTTCTACGTATGGCATTCAAATGCTACCAACGGTTCGGACCTGATAGCACATTCTTCCGGGTTACCGGTGTCCCTGAGTCAGTTCAAATGGTTAAGGGAAATCCAAACGAAAGTTTTGACATCATGATTAATTATGATGTATTGACTACGGATCCAGAAGCACAGGCACAAAAATTACAAGGAATGCTTGGTATGCTTCAGTATGATCGCAACGGTCTAATGAACGTGGATAACTTACTTACAGCAATTGCATCGTCAATTGATCCGGTTCTAGCGGATGGTATACTTCAGTCACCCCAAGTTGCTCAAGACGAAATCATTCGTGGAGTAACAGATGACTTAGCTAAGATCTTCGCAGGTATTGAAATGCCGGCAAGAGCTAACGGCGGTCAGACCGCAGTCCAACTTGTTCAGGAATATTCACAACAACCGGACATTGCAAGTCGTCTAGATCAAGATCAAATGTTTGCTGAACGTTTACAAAAATATGTAGGTCAGTATACATTCCAAATGCAACAAGCAGAGAATGCACAGATCGGACGTATCGGAACATCTCCAGCAGAAGTCGGCAACGTAAATACACAAAATGCAAACGAGTCCAGCTACTAACATACAAGAAGATTTAGAAACACTATCTCAATACGAAGCATTTGCTCGCTTCATGGGATTTGTTTTAACAATGAGGGAAGAGTGCATCGAAGAATTGCACCTCGCTAACTCAGACAATATACAACAGATTAGTGGTAGACTGTTGTCATATGATCAAATTTTACACATGGTTGATTATGATTCTCTAATTGAGAAGCATAGAAATTAAGTGTGATATAATAAAAACCATCGGCATCGCTCGCCGTTAAGGAGTGGGTAATTATGACAGACGAATCAAATACGGAGATCGCTGAAGCCGCAAGTTCAGTGGACAGTACAAATATCAGTGTAGCTGAGTTCGCTCAAGCTCGCTTGGGAGGAATCCCAACTGAAGAAGAAGTTGCTACTCAACAAACAGAGGAAGTAGCTCCTGAGTCAGTTGAAGAGGAACCCCTAGTTGTTGATGCAGAAACAGAAACGGTTGAACAAACCGAAGAAGAATCTGCTGATGATGTTCTTTCTCAGATGAATATGGACGATATGTCCGAAGACGAACTACGGGAACTAGCTGAAAAGTTAGGGAGTCGTGCCGTTGCTAGGTTTGGAGAACTGACAGCTAAACGTAAACAAGCCGAAGAAGAGCTTGCTCGTTTGAAGTCAGAGATGCAAGCCGAAGATCCTCTTAAAACAAAAAAGCCAGTCGAAGACAATCCTTTCAATGATTTGAATACAGTTGAAGAACTGCAAGGCAAAGCACAGGAAATGGATCAAGTAATCGAATGGGCAGAAGATCTTATTTTTAATAGCGATGGTTACGGACCTGAAGACGTTGTTACTGAAGCTAATGGTCAAGAGCTTACAAAAGCTCAGATCCGTCAGACTTTACGTAATGCACGTAAAACAAAGGATACGTTTCTACCTGATCGTCTACGTCAACTTCAAGAGCAAGCTCAGTCAGTGCAATTAAAATCTGCATTTGCCGAACAAGCTAAAAAAGAATTGACGTGGATAGATGACGACAGCAATGACGTTAACCAAAAGTATCAGGCTATGTTACAAGATCCTCGTTTGCAAAAACTTGAATCAGTGCTACCGGAAGTCTCCGCACAACTACCATACCTAATTGCTCATGCGGCAAATAGTTTGTATGCAAGGAAGCCAGTTGGATCCATGAATCCTCCTAAAAGCGGCATTCCTTCGGCATCGGTATCAGATCGTTCAACATCTAAGAAGGCTCAAAACATCAAAGCAATAAGTCAACAATTCCGTGATAGCGGAAACAAAAGTGATTTTATTCGTCTACGAACCCTTCAGTTATCTAATCAATAAACATTTAATAAAATGGCATTTTCTAATACATTTACAACATTACCGGGATCGGCTTCTTCCAATCGTGAAGACTTAACCGACATCCTGTCAGTACTTGCCCCCGAAGAGACTCCAGTTCTTTCCGGCGGTTCTCGCAAAAAAGCTACTAACGTTAACTTCGAGTGGACACTTGACAAGCTGGACGATCCAGCCGCCGCAGGTGTTGTCGAAGGTGCTGACGTTGCAACATTCACTGATGCATTCGCCGCTCGTGAACGTACTTCTAACTACGTTCAAAAGTTCCGCCGTGACTACATGGTGTCAGACCTCCAAGAGGCTACTGATTCTGTTGGTCCTGCTAAACTTGCTGAGGCTGAAGCTAAGTCAATCCGTGAACTAAAACGTGACATTGAGCTTACTCTTTGTGGTGCTCAAGACAAACAAGTAGGAACAGGCTCCGATGCTTATCTTACTGCTGGTCTTGGTGCTTTCATCGATGACACTCCTGCTACAGGTCTAGTTCCTTCCGGATTTGAGACTCCTGCTTCTAGCATCTATGCTACAACTGGATTTAACGAAGCTAAGTTCAACGACTTGATCTCCAGCATCTACCGCCAAACAGGCAACGTAGATAGCTTGACTCTTGTTGCTGACACAGGTCTTCGTCGTGTAATCTCTGATTTTGCTCGTGTTGGTGGACTTCTCTCTGATTCAGTTCGTTCGGTTAACTATGACGGTGGTTCTTCCACAATCAAGTTATCGGTTGAGCTTTACCAAAGTGACCACGGTATCGTTAGCATCATCAATGGTAACCCAGCTTGTATGCCTGCTTCGACTGGCACTACAACTACTGCTACTGGATACTTGGTTAACCCCGAGTACTACGGCATCCACGAACTGATCCCAATGGGTTCAACTCGTCTGCCTAACCAAGGTGGCGGCGAACGTGGCTACGTTGATTGTGTTCTTGGACTTGGTGTATACCATCCTCAAGCTCACGGTAAGATCACTCAGATCGACTAATTCAATCCGAAGTCTCCTTGCCCCATCTGGGGCAGGGAGCTTCTTTTTATCTACACATATGTCAGAACAAATAAGTACAGAATTAAACGAATACGTTGACAAATACTTGGTCAATGAAGTTCAAACAGAAAAAGAACGTGTTGATGTTGCCAAAGAAGAGGCACACTCCAATGTCGGGAAGACTCACCCGGTGCTTGGTAAATGCATTGCAACTATCCCTGCTCGTGAATACTTTCGCTTGGTTCAACAATACGGAACCGAAGAAGTTCACAGCAAAGAATTTTTAAAGTTTTTCCAAAAGGAAATGCCTGAACTTGCTCCCAATAAAGTCTAATGGCTAAAAGTTATACAGATCTATTTGAACTGGTCCGGTCCTTAGCCGGGGTAGATTCATTTACGTCAAGCGAAGAAGATGACATCTTACGTCTGGCTAATCGCAGACTGTATGAGGCTTACAGTGCTTCTCAAATGTGGACACCTTATATTATCGTAGGAGAAGAAAGAGCAATATCAAGTGACCAAGTTGTCCCGTTTACCCAAGCAAGTCCGCTTAAGGATGATGTATCTGAGTTTCAACGTATTCATCGCGACCAGCCGTTTCTTAATTCAGGAACTATGGAGTATAACTTTTATGTTGATGCGAACGGTGCTCACGTAATGAACTTAGGTAGCACTACCAGCAGTTCGGTTTATGTAACTTACAAAAAAAAGTTTACTGATTTTACAAAAACTTCAGCAGATATTCCTGAAGAATTTTTTTACTTTGCGGCTCATGCTACTTATGCTGACTTCCTCCGTATGGATGGACAGACCAGTAAGGCAATGGACGAAGAAAATAAAGCAACCTCTTACCTAGCAAGCGAGCTAGAGAAACTCGATATAATCTCAAACAATAATACAATTCGACGTAAGTTTACTACTTATGTTTCAACACAATCAAGATAATGGCTAACTCATTCGTTACAAATCTATACCTCAGCCCAACACAAGGTGCCAGTGCCCAACGTTTATCCGTAACAACCGGTGCCGCAGTTGAGTTCGGAGCTTTTGATCCATCTACTAATGTTATTTCATTTGATGTTCAAACAGAAGATGTCTTTATGACACTTGATGGATCTACTCCAAGCACAGCAAACGGTCACAAGTTGTATGCCGGACGTGCATATTCTCTAAGTATTCAAGCCGCACGAGTTGCTAGCTTTATTGCTAGTAGTGGCACCGCTATTGTATACGGAACAGAGATGTCATCGTAGATGGAATCATCTCAATTTAGTTTACTGTCCGGACCTGATCTTCAAACATTCGGTGCAGGTCATGGAGCCTTCGGAGACGTAGGGGCAGGTATCATTGACACAGGTGACCTACCTACTCCTGATCCTTTTAGGTTAAGGTTGTTTTCTTTTGTAACAACTGGTGCTGATTCTGAGTCCTTTTCTTTTAATAAGGGCGGCACTGCGGTAGTTTATTTCGGTGACGGAACAAGCAGTTCGGGGAGTAGTTCTGGTGTAGTTTTTAAAAATTATGACACTAGTAGTGTGCCGGCAGGCACTATATTTTCTGTAACTACGGATGGTTTATTTTATTTTGGAATAGACACTGGGAATGATGCTAGTTCTATAAAAAATTTAAACGGACTAGAGTTTTATTGGGATGCAATAACTAATACTACCTCTAACCTTAAATTGCAAAATCTAGGTATAAGTCAACCAATGCCTAAGTGGAGAAATGCAAATACACATTATAACACAATTAACTTAAAAGGTAACTCTATTCCCGGACCATTTCCATCAACCGTTACTGGTGGCAATCTATTCATTCAGGGCAATAAATTTACCGGAGAACTTCCAAATTTACATCCGACACAGACAAAAAAGTATCAAGTTCAAGGTAATGCATTTGAAGGAAGCATACACGATCTAAGTTCTCACACTGCGATTGAGTCATACCTTGCATACGGTCAGGATAATGGGCAAACATATTCAAGGATTCATCCAAAGGTTATGTTAACAGGTGAAATACCAAACCTATCGGGTGCTACATCATTAAGCTTTTATCACGTTGGTGCAGGCGAACCTTGGAATCGTGGATTTAAAAACGACTTTAGTTTAGCATCTGACTTCGATGTAACAAATATACTAACAAGATTCTATGCAAGTAATTGCCAACTATCCACAGAGGAAGTTGATAAGATATTAAATGCTTTTGCTAATGCTGGCACAACTAGCCCAAACATTATAGACATAAGCGGAAGTAACGGTTACCCGACATCAGCCGGATTAGCTGACAGAGATACACTAGTAGCGGCAGGATGGACAGTGAATCTACCTGCCTTGAATTAATTATGGAAGAAGTATTTACAAAATCATTTATAGGAACCGGGGGGTTTTTGGCTACATTGGGACTACAAGAAATTAATGCATTCGTCAGCCTGCTTGTGGGTTTGGCTACACTTGGATACATGGTATCATCAATCATTAAGATATGGAAGGGATTTGGTAAATGACCGTAGAGCTATTAGCAATGCTAGGCGGTAGTGTTTCAGGATTCATAATGAAACTTATAGCCACTCAAGCTGAAGCACAGGGTCGTGCCCTCGAGGCAATGATCCAACGTCAGAACGTAGCGGACCTGTCTGCGGACAAGGCATCTGCTCGTGGTGGTGTATGGGTTCGTCGTGCATTAGTAGCAATAACGTTCTTTGCCATTGTAATAGCCCCATTTGTCTTTGCATTTACCGAGGTAGGGGTAACCATAGGCAGGGAAACAAACGGCTTTCTAGGGCTATTCAAGACCCTTAAATGGGATACCCTGCAAGGATTTGTAATTCTACCGGAGGTTCGCCAGACAGCACTAGCTATTGTTGGCTTTTACTTTGGATCATCTCAAGTTAAATGAATGAAGTATTACAAGTCATATCCTCACTCACACCTGTTTTAATTGGTATAATTACACTGATTATTGTTTTGGCTAGAATGCATTATAACTTAGAATCGTTATCCGAAAAGGTAAAAGTTTTATTTGATTTTCACAATAAAAGAAAAAAATAACTATGCGAAAGCTCATTAACATCGACGACATTTGCACCTGCGGTAAATCTAAGAAGATGCCAATGTGCGATGGGACTTGTCTAAAACAAAAAAAGAAAGTTAAATAATGCCAAAAGGAAAAGGAACATACGGAACCAAACGAGGAAGACCACCAGCCAAGAAGAAAATGAAACGTGGTAAGTGCTAATGGCTAAGATCTGTAAAAAGGGTATAGCTTGGGCTAGACGTACGTTTGATAAGTATCCTAGTGCTTATGCCAATATGGCGGCATCTAAGTATTGCAAGGATCCCAACTATGCCAAGGGCAAGAAAAAGCGGAAGACATAATGGGTGAGCTTAAAAAGTGGAGACAACAAAACTGGGTTAGAATTGGAATCGACGGATCAATTAAAGGACCTTGCGGAACGTCTAAGAACAAAAAGAATCCCGACCGTTGCCTTCCGATGGCTAAAGCTAAGAGCTTATCAAAATCAGAACGAGCCGCTACAGCAAGGAAGAAAAAGAAAGCTGGAGCAAAAGGAAAACAATTTGTAAGTAACACCCCCAAGGCAAAAGTAAAACGTGGCAATAAATAAAAGTAAAATGAAATGCAACTCACCTCGCAGAGACGTGCAAGGTGGGAAGAAGTTTGTTGTCAAGGCTTGTCAAGGTGGCAAAGAAAAAATCGTCAGGTTTGGTGATGCAAACATGACCATAAAGAAAAACCGTCCGGCACGGAAGAAAAGCTACTGTGCAAGAAGCGGAGGGATTAAAGGTAAATCAAACAAGTTGTCAGCTAACTACTGGAGCCGCAAGGCTTGGAACTGCTAAAAGAAATAAATAATGCCCGGAAGATATAGATCCTACGGTCGTGAGGACGACCCGATGCAAGAGGACCTCGAGATTGCATTCTCTGGGTTTAATAATCGTGTTCGCCCTGACCAACTGCAACCGGGAGTCTTGGCAGAATCAAGAAATGGTCGCCTTGATTTAAATGGAGAATGGCAGGTTCGTAAAGGAATCAATGTTTTAAATGTTCCTTTTGCGGCTGGGTCAAATACATTTCGATTACCAAATGTAAGTGAGTTTGTTGGGACTGATCCTACCTCTACTATAGGAATATTGCCTAGAGTGATGGAAGGAGTTTCTATTGCTACTGACGGAATTGTAACAGTTGTCCTAACGGATCATGGGTTTTCCGTGGGAGATCAAGTTGTTATTAACGGTGTATTCAGGGCGAGCCTTCCTGATATAAATGGTAGTTATACCATTACAGTTGCCAGTGGTTCTGATAGATTTAAGTTTGATTCAGGAATAACTAGTTACACAGGATCGTATACATATCCTCCGGCACAAGGATTAATAACTTCATTTACTTTACCTTTTGCTCCAGTCACCGAAATCCTAAGCACACAGCCTTTATCTTCTCCGGGCGGTCGATCTATTCTAGATGCATCAAAAGTTACCGGTGTTCGTTGTGGAACTGACTACAGTAATCCTGTTTCAACGGCAGGAGAATACATAATAATATCAACTAACCTTTCGGCACTAGTTTTAAATTTATCAAATAACGAAACATTTGAAATGAGGTTTCCGGCTGGAGAGGCGGTCCTTGAAAAGTCCGATATGCTTCAGGCATTCAATCGATTGTTTATTTTTCGTGACAGTCAAATTGCACTGGAAAACAAAAAGTTTTTTGATCCAATTAGTATTAAGGCAATATCCCAAACCGGAAGCCCGGAGGTTGATGTTGAAACATTTTCGAGTCATCAATTAGTTGTTGGGGACATGGTAGAAATACGTGATGTTTCAGCAGGAACGATTAATCCCAACGGTCAATTTGAGATAACAAGTGTAACTGATCAAACATTTACATACAATGTGGGGACATCTGGTACAGCGAACTATACTGTTACCAGTAATTCAAAAATTTACCCAACGTTTACTTTAGTAGCAAACGGGACCTTTAGACAGCCTGATGAAATAAGTGTTGTCACTATGGACATTACGGATGGCGAAGCGGTAGCTGAGGTTCCGGCGGCAGATATAGCCAATTTAAAGGTAGGAAATACAATAACCATCGAGGCTGTTGGCAACTCCGCACTAACACTGGGAGATGAATACGTAATATTTAATGTAGATAAAACCGCAAACACAGTTTCATTTTACGTTCAATTAGGAAATGCAAGTAACAGAACTGGTGTAATATTTTCAAAGCCAGTGTCAATTGGGTTAGGCTTTATGCATATGCCGGCACCTGAGTTCGGGGTCTATCACCAACGTAGATTGATTACTCCGTTCCGCTTTACTCAAGAAACTGTAAACACAGGTTTACCAAATGAAAGCACAAAAATTACTTCAACCGGAACAAGGGATGAAATAGCCGTAAGTGATATTCTTGATTCAGACACATATGATCAGGTCTTTGCTAACTTTCGTTTTAATGCTGGAACTGCTGACTTTACAGTTGGTCTTCATTCTTTTTCCGATGACAAGTTATTAGTATTTAATCGTAATAGTATTCATCTAGTAATTAGTAGCGGAGATCTTAGGACCGCTCAAACTCAGTTGCTAACCAATGAGATAGGTTGTGTTGCTAGAGATACTATAATTCAGGTAGGTAACAACATTTTGTTTTTATCTGACAATGGTGTATACGGGGCGAACTTCCAAGACTTATACAACCTTCGAGGAAATGAAGTGCCTCTTAGCGAATCTATTAACGATACCATGAGGTTGATTAACAAAGACTTATGGCATAAAAGTTCCGGTGTTTATTTTGACAATCGATATTACTTAGCAGTTCCCCTTAACGAAGAGGTAATTGAGGTAGACGGCGAAGGAAATGTATCAGTAAAAACAAACCTTGCTCAGTTCAACAATCGAATTATTATCTATAACTTTCTTAACAAGCAGTGGGAATCAATCGACAATGTCGGGGACAGTAACTTTGAGTTCAAGAAACTTATTGTAGCCGGTGACGGAAGGAACCGTGGGGTTTATTCAATTAGTACTAACGGGGGCATTCATAGTCTCGATGCATTGGATCAGGGCAACGATCGTATTATTACTCAAGTTGCGGCTGGTACGGAGGATCCCGACAGTCTTTTACTTGTGCCGGACATTGAGGGTTCGATGACAACTCGAATGTTTACTAATCAGACCATTGACAGAAAGAAGTGGAATAACTTTGAAATGCAGGTTCAATCAAGCATTGACCTGAAGTCAGATTTCTTTATTACTGGTATAACAGAAAATGTTGATGATACAATAGATCTGAAACAATTATCTGATTATCTTAACAATGAACTACTCCCTGAAGACGAAGATGTTTCTATCCGTGGACGGATTGGAAACAAACGAGCCTACGGATTTCAATTTAAAATTGACCGGACAACCGGTCGTCCCCGTGTTCGTAGCCTAAAAGTTGCGGCGGCGGAAGCATTTAGATCAACAAGAGAAGCAATATAATGGCAAATATTTTAAATACAACTCAAGTATATAGTGCGGCGGATGTCGTCACTCATACTAACTTAAATCAAATCATCAGTGGTGCTACATTTGTAGCCGGCAACGGCGGATCAACTGACAACGTAACACTTGAGGTAGATGGAACAAGCGGTTCATTGCAGGTAAAGGATGGTGGAATTGATCAAGATAAACTTACCACTGGTCATCCTCGTTGGGATTCTACAATTGGTCGGCTTTCCGTTGACGGGATGCTTGACCAGAATAATAAGACTACTGCAGGGATTGAGATTAATCCAAATCTTACCAGTGGTGACGGATTTGCTTATATTGACTTCCATAGTCAGTCAGCAACAAATCCTGATTATGATGCTCGAATATACAAGAGTTCAGCAGGAAACTTCGTCCTTACAAATAAATCACCTATAGGGGGTGGTGTCTTTATACAGGTTACTGATACATCAGGTACAACCAGCAATGCACTTCAAGTAGACCCCAATTCAAACGTCGAAATAAGAGGTGACATAACAGGAGACAACAACACAGGAAGAACTGCGATATTCGGAGGGCAAAAGGACAACGGTGCACACATTGAGCTATACTCAGGTTCTCACCCCACTGGTCCTAATAAGGCTTTCTATGATGCCAATGAGCATAACTTCAGGTCACAATCTGGAAGCTCTAGTAACGGGATGAAACTTTACAGCAGCAATGGACAGCTTCACGTCGGTAGCCTCGGTTCGGTTACGGTTACGGGTGTGCAAAACAGTGTTGTGTGCGAGGGAAGGCTTCAGGCAAAAGGAAGCTATGCCAACACGTCTAGTGCTGGTGCAAATATGTATATAGATGTTAACGGGATGATATGGCGATCGACATCTTCAGCTCGATACAAAGAAAACATAGAGGATTATTCCAAAGGAATTGAGGCTGTTAAAACTCTTCGACCTGTAACCTACGAGTCAATCAACGAGGACGACGATAACACCTATGCTGGCTTTATTGCTGAAGAAGTTCACGATGCAGGACTAACGGAGTTCGTCGAATATAATCCTGAAGGACAACCTGACTCTTTGCACTATGCTAATATGACAGCAGTTCTTACAAAGGCTCTTCAAGAATCCATAACTAAAATTGAAACCCTAGAAGCCCGTATCGAGTCACTCGAAAATTCTTAATAACTTAATACTATGTCACTACTACAATCAGGTAAAATATTTAATGATGGCGAGCAATTAACTGCCGGAAAATTAAATCAAATGTTTTCGGATGCTACACTGAGTACTTCGGGTGTAGACGGAAGTACCATTATTGTTAATGAAAATGATTCCATTGCGGTAAGAAGCGGAGGCATCGGAAGCTCAAGTCTTGCTAATAATTCCGTTATTACAGACAAGATCAAGGATCTAAATGTAACTACAGGTAAGCTCAAGGATCAAAGTGTAACCACAAATAAGATTAATGATCTCGATGTAACTACAATTAAGATCAAGGATCTAAATGTAACTACAGGTAAGCTCGCGGATGGAAGTGTAACGGAGGATAAATTAGCAACGAATGCACTGGAGTTTGCTTATCCGGTGGGTTCAGTTTATATGAATATGACCAGTAATGTTGATCCGGCTACATTTCTAGGATTTGGCACTTGGAGTCTTTTTAGTCAAGGTACACTTCTCGCTGGCTTTAATGCTAGTGACGGCAGTTTTGATAAAGTGGGCTATGGTCAGAATACTAGTAACAGGACTGGCACTAAGACAGTTACGTTGACACAGGCACAGATGTATCATAATCACCAGTGGAATAAGAGGATTTCGGACTCATATACCGAGCGAAATTTTATTGAAATGACTCCTGCTGAAAACAACAACCGTGACGTTTCCTTTGATTCTGCTGGAAATCAACAAGACTATTCGGATCCATATGAACTGAGGCAGAATACTTTTACTAGTGTTAATCAAGATGTCACTGGTTCGACTAACACCGCAAGCCACGAAAATATGCCACCATACTTTGTCGTATATATGTGGAGACGAGTAAGTTAATTTAATAATAATGCCGGATAATCAATTACTTAATAAGGCGGTAGCTTTATTATACTCAGAAGAGTGTTCTGAGTTTACTTCTTATGTAAATAAGATTGCTAAGTATTGTATTGAAAATGAGAACGGCAAAGTATTTGATGAATGGAACGAGGAAACAATTCGTCAGTTAATTGCTTATCACTATATAAAAGAAACACTCGTTGTCCTTGTTAATGAAAATAAAGAAATTCAAGGTGTATTCATGTGGTATAATTGCAACAATGATTACACTTGGGATTTTGTTAAAGAATGGAAAGAAGATGTTGAGGGCGGTGACTCCATCTTTATGGCTTTTCTTTTTGCCAGCAACAGCGAGGCATTTAAAGAACTAACACTTATGTTCATCAGGAAAGAGCCTGATGTTCTTTACAAAAAACTTATTGGTGTAAGAAACAGGAACGGGTGGTCAACCCGTGTGGATTATGATCAAAAACTTTTATCACGTTTATTAAAATTAAAGGACTAATATGGGAGGCAAAGGCGGAACTACAATTAATCAACCGGATCCAGTCGATCCGGCACAGGCATCAGGGGAATACTTATTTGGTAAAGATTTTGAATCATACCAAGGTGTAACGGATCCTCGTTTGCAAGAACGGATCATTGGGGCAGAAGAACAATTCCGCCCTCGTTATGCGGCTCTTGAGTTAGCGGACATTGAAACCTTCGCCAAGGGTACAGACGATCAGGCAGGGTTGTTTGATCTATTAGAGGAGTCCGGACGTACGGCTTCCGAACTACAACGTGAGTCAATTGGACTGCAACGTGATGCCGATGTTAAGGCACTCCAAGATTTTGCTCCTCAAGTCGTGGAGGCATATCGTGCGGCTGACCCTCAGTCCACTCGTCTAGCAAACTTAGCGGAACAACAAGCTGTTGCGGCGGCAGAACAGGCAGGTCGAGGCGGAACACTCGCTGACCTAGCGGAACGACAGGCTATTGCGGCGGCAGAACAAGCTGATTCAGCATTTGCTAGAGCTTCCGAACCAATGGGATTTGAGGCTCAACGTCAAGTTGACCAATCCGTTTTGGGCACTATGGGTGGCACAGCCTTTTCACAGCAAGGACGTTCTGCCCTTGAAGCCGCCCTTGGACGTGAGCAATACCGTCAGAATCGTGAGCAGTTTGCGGCAGGGCTAAGACAGTCGGCGGCAGGGATAGGACAGTCAGCACAGGGGATGCGGCAATCTGCAATGGGGATGAGGCAATCTGCAACAGGGATAGGACAGTCTGCTTTCAATCAATCACGTTCTATAGCCGGTGACCTAGGTGCGGCTATTCTTGGTCGCCCATCACAGGGGCTAGGATTAGGCGGACAGGTTCTTGGTCAGGCTCAGGCACAAGCTGGCGGTGCAATGGGACCACAGTTGTTTGATCCAAACGTTGGTATCAATATGGCTATGCAACAAAGATCAGACAACATTAGCTTACTGGGTGCACAAGCTCAGGCTGATGCTTCTCGTAGTTCCGGTATGATGGGCATGCTAGGTTCTCTTGGCGGTGCGGCAATCGGTCTATGCTGGGTAGCTCGTGAAGTCTACGGACCTACTAATCCTAAATGGAAACAATTTCGTGAATGGATGCTGAACGATTCTCCAAGTTGGTTCCGTAAACTATACATCAAGCACGGAGAGAAATTCGCTAAGTTTATCTCTGATAAACCTCGTATCAAAGCAATCATTCGTAAGTGGATGAATACAAGAATTAAATAATTATGGCATTTCAAACAGGAACAAAAGTTGACCCTCGTCTCATGAAGGCGGACTACAGTGGCTTTGCGAGAGCCGCCGAAATACAAGCACAAGGTATGCAGAACCTAGCCGCAGGCATAGGCGGAGGCATAGCGAAGTTCGCCAAGAAGAAAGCGGAAAAGAAAGACGAGAAAGCAGGTGTAGAATTTGCTACCGAATGGGCAACTAACAATCCTGAAATGGCTCAGGCAATGGGCTTCGATGTTACTGATGATGATGGTTTCTTTGATCCGACTAATATAGCAAAGTCAGCTAAAGACTTTTATAGTACCGTGGGTAAGGATGGCTTCAAAGCTGTTATACCTCAGTTGCTTGCCCTAGGTGTTAAGTCAGATGCCGCCGCCGCCGAAAGAAATAAACAATCATTAGAAGAACTTAAAGACCTCGATGGATTTAGAAAAATTACGGGATATGTTGATGGCTTGGATGATCTTAGAATTATGCCTTCAACTGCGGAAAACTCGACAGGTGGTTCATTTGTATTAGAGCGAAAGATTCCCGGAGCATTTAACCTCAAGGAAGGTGTAAGATTGCCCAAGTATGAAGTTGTTCAATACGATGATCCAGAGGCGGCAATGATTGCCGGCAGACCGGGATCGTATTCAATCTTTGGAAGCACCGGTGTTCAAATGGCAGAGGGTCAATTCCCGGGTGCAACGATTCCTCGCCGCCCTGAAGTTCCTGTTGGTGACACATCTAATCCAGTTCCTCCGACCGTGGATCCTAACGATCCCGGAGGTTTATTCTAATTAAATATGGCAAAGCAATATTCTGTTTCTGAATTTGCTAATACCATTCGTTCCAAATACAATGCCTACGGTGATGTTTCGGACGATGTATTAGTAGACCAATATATAAAGAAGTTTCCTGTTTACGAACAGAACCTTGTTCGTGATACAGATGATGTAGTCATTGATGAGTCAGCCGTTACTGACGATGAGTTAGTTCTTCCTGCTGTTGAGCCTACCCCGGATCAACCCGAGGCTATGGTCGAAGAGATTCCGATTGCGAGTTCCGCCGAATACATGGTAACGGGTGGGGATCGAGTGTCCAGTGCTAGCCCAAGCGGTCCTATACAGGTTTCAGATATGTCCCCTGAGCAACGTGCTGAGTTCAACCGGATGTATGAGGAGCAGAATACTATAGGAGAACCTGATCCCGAAGCCAAAAGACTTTACACTACCCTTGGAGGCGAAGGAATAACTCTTGATCAGATTCCTAAAAATATTATAGCAGGAGGAGCTAGATCTTTAACTGAGTCTGCCGCAGGTCTTGTTACCTCAATGGCTGATATGGGACTGACTAGTCCTATGATGGATCCTTCCGGCGGTCTTTCCCCACTTTCTCAACCCATTGCAGAATCAGAGAGAGCAGAAATCAGGGCAGGAGGAAGAAAAGTTGGCGATGATCTTAGAGTCCTAGCGGACACTATACCCAACAAGTTTGGTGTAACTCCTGAGATGGAACGTAGTAACGTTGGTCAAGTTCTTCAGGGGGTTGGTCAAATTGGGACACAAGTGGCTACTAGGGGTATTGACTATCCCTTTAATGCTTACTCACAAAGTGTTCGTCGGGCTGAAGAAACTTTTGAAAAACCTTATGCTGAGTTCACTGATGAAGAATATGCACAGGTAATCCCTGCTCATATGCTATCAGCCGGTGCCGGATACTTTCTTAATCGAGTTGCTATAAAGCAACTGGGTGCAACTAAAGCCGCACAATTTTTTAACAAAAAGGCAAAGCTCGATGGATTCACACTAGGCAGAATGTTTAAATCATTTGCCGTAGAGGGAGCTGAAGAAGGCACCGAAGCTGTTATCTTTGAAACGTTGGCTACGGTATTTTACGACCAAGGTAATCAAATATTCTCAGCAGAAAACGTAGAGGATTATATTCTTAATGTCCTGATTGGTGGCTCAGTTGGGTCTACATTCACCGGAGGCATGGAACTTACCGGAGGTGTGTTCCGCACCCTGTCCCCCGGGAAGGTAGAAGAAGTCAACCTAAATAACATCGGTCAAGCTAGTCCCGAAATGATTTCTTCGCTTTTATCTAAGCCAAGATTCAAAGTAAAGTATGAGGTTGCCGGTGGAGAAATACGTGAGAGTGTTGTATATGCTGAGACGGAAGCTGAAGCCCTTGAGGTTCTAAGCGGTGGGCTAACAAATCAGGGAGAAATACTATCGACTAAGCCCGTTGAGTTTACACCAATCGTAGCAACTAAAGCTACTGAGCAAGAGGACATTAAGCCCGGGGAAGAGTATGTTCCCGTCACTGCTCCTGAAACTTTGGATGTAGAAAACGTTGAAGCACTTGGCAATACTGCTCGTGACCGTGTTGACCTATACGGAGAAGAAGGACTGTTTGAACTGGTAAACGAGGTAAAGGTTATCGAGGGACCTGAAGCCGCCGCATACATTCAGGCAGAAGGTGACAACTACATTAACTACAAGAAAGCTAATGAGTTCGATGTCATAGAAAGTATTACTGCAACTGACACGGACAACACTACTGTTAACGAATCAATAGCCCAAAAGAAGCAGGCTGAATTACGTATAGCTAAACTTAAAAAGTTTCGTGCTGGTAGAAAGTTCTTGAATCTAGAGAATAATAAAGCTAAGGCGGAGAATAAATTAATTGATCTTGATAATCAATTAGATGGGGTGGCAAATCGAGTTGCCGAAGGAGAGCTTGACCTCGATCAGGCACGAGAAGCGAGAGCAGAAATAAGACAACAAAAGAGGGAGGCAGAAGTATCCTTGGTAGCAATAGATACTGCTATTGCGGAACAATCACCCAAGGTTCTTAAAAGAATTAGGGATGATGCACGGGTAAGCGGCGGTCGTTCAGCTATCGGAAGACTAATCGGTGATCAACTTGAACCAGTGTCAGAAGTATTGGACCGTATCGATCCACGTATCAAGGGGCTGTTCCGCAAGTTTGAATTAAACGTAGGCAAGAGAACCCTTTCACTTGCTGATCGTGTATCAAAGGGTAGCAGAATTTTAAAGAAGCTAAAAAAGTTTAACAATAAAGACTTCCGTGAGCTAGGTAGATTAATATCACTGGATCCAGACAGCCAAGAGTCACAAGCTAACAGCGAATTGCAAAGCGAACTAGATGCGGCTCGTGAGGCTGAACGTCAAAGACTTGAACAGGCTGAAGCACAAGGCATTGATCCTAGCCAAGTTCCCCTCGTCCCCGTTGGTAACGTTGAACTCGTAAACGGTATTCCGGTTATAAATGCAAATGACTCATTGGCTAACTCAACTGCCGAAGAACAGCACACGTTAGTAGATCAGTTTGGCAATGTTATCAATGAAGGAACACGTCTGCCGCTTCCACGTCAGGAAGTTAATGAAGAAAGCCGGGCACCTATACCGGGTATCAGGGGTGCCAAGTTACCCAAACAACTAAGGTTTGGAAACGTTACGGTAGGACGTATCAAGGTGAACTACGAAAGTGATGTTGACCGGGCACTATACATTGCAGGAAACAAAAAGAGCAAGTCATGGGAAAAATATAGGGACTGGCTGGTAGACACACTGGGTGTGAGCAAAAAAGATGTGGACGAACTAGCCGTTGACGTAATGCAAAGAACAAGGTCCGCCGCTAAAATAGCAAGACGTGACGGCATGACCAGCATTAATATGGATGCATCTGCTCGCTTCGTAGAAGCACCTCAGTCCGACACATACCTAAATGATTTATCTGAGAATGCACGTAATGCATTTAAATTTGTTCGTGTTGCATTCCCGAATGTAGACATAATTGTTGGCGGGACACTTGCAGAAACCCGGGCTAATATAGTTCAGACACTCAAGGGTAAGATCGGTTTAGCTGAAGCGACTAGCCAAGCCGAACAGTTCACCGACATGGACAATGGTGCCGCAATATTTAAGGCAGGTAAGCCTATCGCCCTTGTTATTAATGATGCACAAGCTAACTCAACTACAGTAGCACACGAGGCTTGGGAACTGATTCTCAATGAAGCCTTCCGTGGCAATACCAAGCGGATGAAGGAGCTACAGCAAGCCATCGACAAGCAGTTACGTCAGTCCGGCTTCGGTGCTATGGCTGACCGGTTGCAAGCATTTGCCAATCAATACGATGGCGATGTTCGTTACTCCGAATACCTAGCTGAGTTCGGTGCAACATTGGTTGAAGGCGGATTTGATCCAAACAATTTAAATCAAAAGCAAAAGAGTTTGTTGAGTGAGATCAAGAAGATCATCAATGGATTTGCTAGAGTATTAGCAGGCAAGCCAATGTTCTTGGCTGATGCTACTACTGACAATGTCATGGCTATGTTTGTTAACGTAGCACACAAGGTTTCCCGGGGTGATCCGGAGACCGTTTTTGAAATGAGTCAGCAGGAGCTTGACTTAGATGATGACATTGAAGTTAAGAAGCAGTTGGACATCCGGCTAACCATAGCCGGAGAGCAGGATGTTCCCAAGGCGGAAGTCATTCCGATCAAGGCGGGGGCAAATCCGGAGGCTGTCATGAAACGTGTTCGTCAGCTAGTCAATCAGTATCCCAATGCACTTAGTGATCGTAGCCAGTGGGTCGCACTTATGTCCCGGATTGGTGGGGCACGGCAAGTTAATCCGGACGGTTCAGTTTCTATTCCAAGATTCCCCGAAGGTTTGGGTCAGCTTACAACCGTAGAGGGTGTAAAGGAACAGTTAAAGAAAGTCACTGATCAACAACGTAAGCTGGCAACGGAAGGCTTAAAGGGCGGACAAGAAATACGTAAGATGTATGAGTCCGGGCAGATGGATGAAACTGATACGGGGTATTACTTCTTGTGGAATATTTTATCTATTGGCATTAGCCCCTATCCTCAAGAGTCAGCATTCTTGCAGGCTATTGAAAGTGACGTAGGGTCGTGGATCGAGGGTGCATCAAAGGGAGAATTTAACCTAGAAGATTATCTTGCTTGGGTAGACACAGCACTGCCCAAGGGATTGCCCGGATTGGGAGCCAAATCCAATCTCAGGGCATTTGGTAAAAACTTCTTGACCAAGGCGGCACTAAGGATCGAAGGCGGAGAGTTCAATGGTATGACAAGGCTCGAGGGCTTGCACAAAATACTGTCTGACAAGGATACTCCAACCTTAGAACTACGTAACAAGTGGCAAACATTTGCTACTAACATGAGTTTTAATAACAAAATCTTTGACTTCATTTTACTTACTACCGGGCGGCAAGACCTGTATGTAATAGACCGTGTTAGAACAGATGATTTCTGGGACAAGACATCTGTAGTTGATGAGCTTCAACCGGTTGATGACAAAGGAAGGATCCTTACTCCGGATAAGACTACCCTGTATGACGGTGCTCCATTTAAATACGGAAAGAGTAGCGGTGCAGGATACTCAAGAATACTCAGTGATATATCCGGACTTATTATTAACGAGGTAGCTACTCGTCAGACTCGTGCAAATATACAACAAGCATACAGTGAGCTAGGAGTTATCGACACTCCTGACGTTGGAAGATTCCATTGGGAAACTTGGGTTGCTCAATCAGCACAAGAGGTAACACACGGGTCAATTGATGCCGTTCTTCAAATGAAAGATGCCGGGGCTATCTTAGATGCCGGTGTCCGGAACGGGAAGTATGGGGACTGGAGCTTTAACTTTACGTATATCAAAAAGAAAGGCGAGGCTTTTAAGTTTGAGTTTACAGATAACGATAGTAATGTTTATGTGTTTGACAACGTCGATGAAATTCAACAAGAAATAACAAATCAAAATACAAAGAAAAACTACGACCCTGAAAACAGGTTTATATTAAAGGATAAAAATGGCAACATCATCAAAAGGAAAACAAGTAAATCCGAAAACCTTAGCAATGCTTGGTATGACGAATCAGGTATCGACACCCAAGCCTACTTCGAGTTCCTCCAATCGAAAGCTACCGAAGTCCGCCCGGCACCTGATGTCACTGAAGATCAGGGCATAGTAATAAAACGACAACGTAGCACACCCAAACCAATCGAGGGTGTAACATATATTGATGAGTCCGCCGATCGGATACTCAATATCAGCGAGGACGACAGGCAAGAATACCGGAACGTTGACCCGGCTACCGGGCTACCCCGGACCAAGCGACACAGGAGTTATATTCTCAAGCCCGATGCTATGCAACTTCAGGAGTTGCAAAGAGATCTAGCAAAGGATCCCAACAACAAAGAGCTACGTCAAAGGGTAGATGCTAAACGTCAGAGCTATCGTGAGAAGGCAGGTCTTGTCCCGGGATCTCCATTCGTCGAGATGCCTATTACTATTTACAACGAGGTGCCCACTCCGGCTACATCCAAGGAGGTAGCTTACACCGTGAACAATAAGACTGCTCATAACAACATACCAATCGTTGGTGTTAACACTCAGATCGAGGACGGTGTCCCGGTTGCCTTACGTTATGATGTCAATGCTTATGAGAACTTCAAGACTTGGGTTGTGTCCATGCATGACGGGACAGAGCAGTCCGGTGGTGTCATAGGCTACGGAGGATTTGCTAGAATAAAGAACGTGCAGTTCTTTAGTGTGCCAACCGCCGCAATGAACATTGCCGCCGGGAAATCTAAGGCTCCTATAGCACGTATGTTCGGTAACTTTGTAAACGATACTGCTGACAACATAGTCAATGAAGCTAAACAGTTTATGAGAGAAGATGGATGGACACAGATCGGTATGAATCCGGAACGTGCATCTTACTTCTACAACAAGGGCACGGGCAAGCCGGTCATATCTGCTGACGAAGTTGTGCAGGTTGGTTCGTTAGTCCTAGCCAAGAATGCAGTTCAGGTAAACGTAGACAACCCACGGGTGTATCAAAAGTTTAACAGCGACAAGGTAACAGTTCGGTTCCAAAAAAATAATCCAAATGTTATTAACCCAAAGAAACGTGCTGAGTTAATCGGTCGCCGGGACGAACTGCTTCGCAAGCACGACCTATACGATTGGTTCCACAGCGATGTTCGTGGTGTGCTAAATGAATTGTTTGACGAGCAGGTAAAGCAGGGGACAGAGGTAGAATTTATACGTGACTACTTCCCTCGAGCTATTGACGATAAGTCCAAGCTAAAGAAGAAGCTAGGTCTATCCGACAAACAAGCTGATGCTATCATCAGCCGGGTTAATGCAAACAGAAGGGACAAGGGGCTTCCTCCCCTTGATGCAAACTCAGAAGCTATAGCCATCGAGAACTTTGTTCGTCGCAACTTCAATGCATTACCTGCCGGTGCTAAGGTTCCGGGTAACATTAAAGCAAGGGACGTTGATTTAATCTCTGATGAGATGTTTGACTCATACGTGGATCCGGTTGAGGCACTTAACCGATACATCCTTGATGCGGTTACTGCCATTGAAACCAAGAAACTCATTGGCGGAATGAAGCCAATGGAGGGTGAGACTCAGGTGCCAAGTGGGGCACTAGGAAAACGTATGAACGAACTTCGTCGTGCCGGTCAGTTGTCAGACGGAGACTTCCAACAGATAACCGGGATGGTTCGTGATATATTCTCGAGCAAGAAACCAGAGGGTAAGATAAGTAAGACACTCCGGATGGGGTCATACAATACCTTGCTGACTAACTTGGGATCAACCTTAGTTCAGCTAAAGGATATTGCTCTTACACTTTACCGGTATGGTTTCGTTGACACCGCCCGTGGATTTGTAACCAACAAGGTTGCACTCGAGGATCTGGGTAAAGCAGGTAAGAAGATTACCCAAGAACTAGAGACAATGGACGAAGGCAAACTCGGTAAACTATTCCGTGCCCAAACATTAATCACTGGATTTTCGGCAATGGATAGGAAGATGAAGACTGCATCAATCAATGCGGCTTATCTTAGTATGCAGAGGGCGGCACGTTCTGATAGGAACTCACCGGCTTACAAGAGTCTAGTTAGTCACTTAAAGTTCCTTCAGGGGGATCAATATATCTTTACGATCTCCGGGCTGAAGGCAGGAACAAAGAACGACTACGTGATTGAGGCTATATACAAT
>UEXM01000605.1_pt1 | contig 36489 bp, 31 predicted proteins | sample 1796661 | NCBI WGS metagenome assembly UEXM01 (sample SAMEA4772469, study PRJEB27181) | metagenome
AGCATCTCTGCCTTCACAAAGATGTCGGACTCCGCTATGGTATCAGGTGTTCAATCACGGGGTGGAATCGTAGCAGAAATCGACGCAGATGTGTTAGTTGAATATCCGCATGACATCATGTCTCAGCCTGACGCTAATGGTCGGCGATGGGTTCGGATGGTGACTGCTTTTGATGCGAGCGTGGGAGCAGCCACGAAAGATGTGTCTGAACTGCGACTGAAGCTAATGGAGAAGTATGCCGGAGCTGATGTTAGTTTCTACAACACTTCAGAGTTTATGGAAATTGGTCTTGAGTGGAAGAACATGGAAGCTAAGATCATGAAGTATATGCAGGCTGCGTTCTATTCTGAGATGTCAGACATCAAGAAGGTTCAGGGTAAGGTTGTTGCAGAATACATCGACGGGCTTGAAGCAATCATGAAGAAGTATGCAAGGGAAATGAAACAGCAACTTCAGCAAGTCGCTGCCGAACGACACGATGATTGGGATGAGTTGATTGTCAATAAGATCGACATCAAACATCTACACATCCATCGAAACTTTGCATTCTATCGAGACTTCTTGACAACATTCTTCCCAAGAGAGAAGGACTGGCTCAGCGAGTTGGAAACAAATCCAGAAGTGGTGAAGTCAATCAACCGCAAAATGATGCAGCTCGCAAAGAAACATAAATTCATGTACACCTATTATGATAACAGACAAGAATTCACCAGAGCCGTCAAAGCTGCAAATAGTCGTGGGGCAAGGAGATAGCAGTTATGAAATCATTTAATGCATTCAATAGTATTGAGCGGGTGGATGAAGGATACTCAGACCGAAGCATAAAGGTCATGGCCACCAAGGAATTGGGTACTCTGTATACATACCTGAAATTCGGTGCAGGATCAAAGAGAATTGAGAAAGGGGAAGACGTTCCCTTGAATGCGGACATTCGAGACCGTATTGGTTCCGAATTAGGGAAGCGCGCTCGGGATGGTGAAGAAGCAGCAAAGAGATACCTTAACAATCGGATGAGCAACCAGATGGATAAGTACGGGAACAAGAATATGATCAAGACATCATCACCTAACAAGAATCTCGGCGCGCGCATCATGGGGCTACTAAAGAAAGTTGGGTCAAAATGAAAAGATTTAGTGAGGTATATAAAAATTCTGGCTTAGGCAAGTGGTTTCATAAGCAATCTGCTGGCGGTGAACCCGGATGGGATCGTTACGACAGCACAGGAAAGAAAGCTGGAAAGTGTGGAGACTCCAAAGACGGCGAACCCTATGCTGCATGTCTATCTAAACAAAAGGCACAGAAGTTAGGGAAGAAAGCTGTTTCTTCTTTTGTAAAACGAAAGAGGCGGGCTCAGACTTCCGCCGGTAAACCTGATAAGGGTGACGGTGGAAAAGGTGCAGAACCTATTAATGTCAAAACTGGAGTCACAGACAAAGACCCAAAGAAAAAAGGAATCCAAGAAATGAAGACATTCCTCGAACTAACATCAGAACTACAGGAAAAGAATGAACCCACTAATCCCAAGCTATGGTCATCTGTTCTCTCACAAGCCCGGTCCAAGTTTGATGTGTACCCCTCTGCGTATGCTAACGCATGGGCATCCAAGCAATACAAGAGCAAAGGTGGTGGTTGGAAAATCAAGAAGGAAGAAGTCGAGCAGGTTGACGAGAAGTCTGCTGCATGGCAACGCAAAGCAGGGAAGAATCAAGAAGGCGGCTTGAATGCGGCTGGAAGAAAATCATACGAAAGAGAAAATCCCGGTAGCGATCTAAAGGCTCCGGTTTCTGCTGCACAAGCCAAGAAGAGTGGCAAGGGTGGCAAGGCAGCAAATAGACGCAAATCATTCTGCGCTCGCATGGGTGGAATGAAGGGTGCGATGAAAGACGAGAAGGGAAGACCAACTCGCAAAGCTCTAGCTCTGCGAAAGTGGGATTGTTGACGTGACACCAATAACTGACAGAGAAATTGGTAGCATAGAACAGAAGCTCGAAAACATCGAACACCGTCAACGGAATGATCGAATGATTATTAATGCCATTGCAGATGAGAATGACGTAATTCGAGAAAAGATTGATGCAGTCCGATTAGAACTACATCAGTTCAAGTATAGAGCCTACGGCATCGCTTCTGCTATTATCATCATATTAAGTATCTTGGCGTTAATAATAGACCTAATGAAAGGGATAACGACGTGAAACCATTCAGCAAGATTGTCGATGAAGGGGAACCCGCCGGTTAAGCTCAATCCTTCGACTTCGCTACCCCTCGTGCTACAATCTCAAGTACATTGCGAGCAAGATCCTCAATGCCATCCTGCCGTCCGCGAAGAAACCCAATATCCTCTTTGAGAGTAGCTACTTCCTCTTTCGCCTGGATATGATCCTCTACACACTTATCCAGTTCTGCCTTGGTCTCCGCACTATCACGTTCTACTCGCTTCCATAGTTTCCAAAATGCGGCTGAAAAAACAGCACCAACAGCAGCAAAGGCCTCCAAGACATATGGAGTTATGTAATGAAACGTATCGGGGCTTTCCATTGGGTATGATGCTCCTATGCTGACATATTGGGGTGGTGTCCCCATTATTTAGCAAGACTCAATGTTTAGCTTATGTTAGGTAGTGACCAATTGCGATCCCCGCAGCCAGAATGAAGAACCATGCGATAGTTGCACCTATATCATATTCGCGCGAATCGCGCAACGTATCCATAACACGTTCCTTTGACCAATATTCGGCTCCACCATAGGCTGGTCCCAACCATGCTTTGATCCAATCCCAGTCTTTACCACGAATATCGGTATCTACCCACAGCACAGGATTCTTGTCGTTTTCTGGGGGAAGTTGGTCAAGCTCTCGCTTTGTGAGTAATAAACGCAAGTTCAACAACCCAGCACCGAAGCCCATTAACACATGAGCAACACTCTCAATAATTTTCATCGTTTTCCCCTTACGATCATAGCAGTCGTATCAAATATTAGTGAAGGTATACCCCAGAACATAAGGTATGGTAAATAGATAATGATTCCGGCCACTATGGCCGCAACTATCAATATGGCCGCCACCATAAACTCCATCAAATCCCGGTGGGCGCGCTTTATACTGTTAATCATCATCGGTCACATATTTTCGAGTGATGGCAAGTACACGCTCCATCTGCAACATCACCTGATCATGTCGGTTTGGCCATTTGATATATGATTCGGTCCCCTTTGATAACTTGATAAGGAGTGGTAATATTAGTCCTTCTAGCGCTTTCATGTCTCGCTGATATTCTGGTGTAACACCATTCAGATGCCCATGTATGGAATCGAGTTGTTTCTCAATCCGCATAACAGCATCATGAAGGGCATCGTCCCTAACTGGTTCAAGTTCTTCATTCGGTTGATGATCAACATCAGGGACATCCACCGTCTCGAACGAATCCTCGAAAGTGTCATACCCAGCCAGAATATCCTCAATCTTCTTCGACATCTTCAATCTCCAATACGTCATCATCACTAATATCTAACTTCTCCACAACACTGTCGCGTAGAGTCACTATTTCTATCTCTTTTTCAGCGCGAATTGCTTCACGGATCTGATTTTTCTTGCCCATTATCCAGCTTCCTGAACTCCTAAATAGGATGACACCTTCTTCAAGGAGATTTCCATAATGAATCGCTTGTACTACATGCTTCTTGTCCTATTTAGTTTGTTCTATGTAACCGGGGCCACAGCTACCGTTGACTGGGATGGTTCGTTCTCAGGGCAATCGGATGGCTTTCAACGGGGAGACCGAATCATTCCCGGACACATGAATCAGATCGACGATGCCCTCGACACAATCAAAGCTGATGTAGACGGCCTCACAGAAAGTTCTGGTGATTTCATTGAAGTTGATGGAGTAGAAACAACTCCAACAGGCGCGCCCGGATTCAATTTAGTGTCTGGTGATGGTATCAACATCACGCTCGACACAGCGGCTAGCCCAGATTCAGGAACATTCGGTATTGATCTATTTCCGACCGGGCCTGGGCTTGCGTTTTCTGCAAATCAGCTCACACTACTCCGCACATGCGCGGACAATCAAATTCTTCAGTGGGATCCGACAGCCGGGTGGGAATGTCAAAATATATCGTCAGCGGTGACTGTGAATGGGACTACCGCCGCTGGTGCCACGGGATACAACTTCAACTCAACAACACCGGCCGCTGCGGCTGGATCAATCAACCTTCCGTTTGCACTCAACTCAACAGAGGTTTCAGTTTCACTAGCCCTTTCGGACATAACATCTCTTGGCACATTGACAACTCAACTTGCACTGGACGACGATGGGATCTCCTTCCAGACGCATGGGGCTATCGTTAATTGTAATACCCAGTTCCCACCAAACGGAAACGGTATCTACTTCGATGGCACTGACTTCAAGAAGTGCGTCCTTGGAACACTATCTGACATGGACACTGACGGCTCCGCCACGGCCCTACAGGGTACTGCTAGTGGTAGCATCGATATGGGTACCCATCAACTAACAGGCGACTATCAATGTATTGCGGAGTCCATCGTCAGCATCAGCGGAGATCAAGTGTATGCTTGTCTTGCAACACCCGCAGGCGGCGGCGGAGCGGACTATGCGTCCTTGATGAAGATTATGGTCACGCCGAATCGGCCGGACGCTAACGACCCAGAACTAGGCCCTCTGCTGAAGCTTGCTTTGGATGCGTGCTATAATTCATCTGCCCAGCTTGACGTGGACAATAACGGTCAAGGCGCAACAGGATGTTACATTGAAGTTGCTGCTGGTAAGTACGTTGAAACACAGAGTACACACTTCAACGACACCAATGGCGTAGTCGGACCAACTCGTGGTGGAGTCCACATCAATCTGAATGGATCTGAAATTCGACCAGAAGTCCCTGCGTTTGATGGTACAGGATACACCCTCGCCTCGGGCGGCTTAAATCTTCCAACATGTAACGATGCAGCGTTCGGCGCATTCTATCAGGTGACTGATGGTGTATCTCCTGTCCAGCAAGGATCGGGCGGGGGGACCACAACGCTTCCAGTATTCTGTAATGGTAACTCATGGGAAATTGGATATGCTACATGGGTGTTCGGTGGGCCAGGCGCCGCAACATTGTCTAATGTCACTATTAATCTTCCATTCTTGAAAAGTGATGCCACACTGTCAACCAACAGCCCAGAGGAGTATGCACGAACGCTAGTGATCTCCGCTGACTCAGGAAGTGAAGCCGGACTCGCCGCTGGTGGTATTCATCAATTAACACTGTTAGGTGGTGCTGGTGGAGCCGGGGTGAACGCACCTAACTTTCAGACTATTCTAGATATCGGTGGTTCTGTCGGTGGATCTGGTGGTGATCAGGGCCAAGCAGACGAGACTCGATGCGAAGGTGTGGTAGTGCAGGGATTCGATGGAGACTTTTTCGTAGACACCGGACAAATTGTCTGGGTTCGAAACTGCTCCGACGTTCATCTTGATACAGTGCATATAGAACACGGTGGCCGACTTCGCATCGGCGAAGATGTGACAAACGAACGACTGCCTAAGGCTGTCGTAATGACTGCTCCACATATTGGTGGATCTAATAATGGGCCATCTCTATTATTCGAATCAGGGCATCTATCTATTACAGGTGGAGAGATTGAGGGAGATTGGCAGGCTGGACATACTGGTGATCTTGCACGCATTGGTGGCGCAGTCGCTCCTGGCGTGATTTTCAATTCATCTGGAACAATTTGGGAATCGGCCAATGCAACAGACGGGCAAGTTTTTCTAGGCAACATCAAGTCATGGTATCAGTTCGGTGGTGAGATTATCACAGCAGATGGTCATAGCAGGACAAAACCTATGTTTGTTGCAGACGATGGTGCTAAGATATCGAAGCTTAAATTAGAGGGTCTATACACCACAACAACCGACAAGGATCGAATTTATAAACTAACAGCTAGTACACAAGCTGAAATCACTGCTAATTCATATCGGGACACATCGTTTGGTTCGAATGCTGACATATGCTTCAACGAAGAGTGTGAAGCAGGCTATGACAAAGTTCTCGTCCTCAATGATGCACAGACTGCTTCTCAGCGATACGCTGAATTCCTTGCTCCATATATGACGGACGCAAGGGGAACAGAGGGAACTAGTCTTGGTATTCCTGAAGGCTTACCAAAGGTTAAGATCATTTACGACCTCGTTGGCGAAGAGCGCTTGGTTCTTGAGCGTGACTGCTATGACGGGGATGTCGATCGAGATGATATCGCAGGGACCAATGGCGCAGGATATGTTGGTGACTGGCCCTATGCTGTTTGTTTCGGATTCATGCCAGTACGGAATGCAAACAACTGGACACTCAATGGTACGAAGGGAAACTTCAAGGGATGGCCCGATGCGTCTGGTGTGCGTGACAAGAATGCTCCTCTTGCGGAGGTGTATTCCAACCAAACCGTTCAGATCACCCATGTTGGTCGGATTGAAGTTGATCAGGATGAAAACGACGACAATGCGGTCGGGACTGTCCCCACTGGAGGCTACTCCGGCGAGATGCTAGGCCGAGCGCGTCAAAAAGACACCGTTCTATTTGAGTGGGGTAACGCATACCTCGCGGGTTCGACGACGGATGGGGCCCCCGCTTATGGCGACTGCGTGGATAACTTCAATGCTACATCAGTTGGAAGCGATGGAGCCGTTGATTGGTTCGCAGATGGGCAGAATACTGCGCGATACCCGTGGGATCCTACGGGAACGGAGTCAGTGGGTCTCGTAGCATATCCAGATGGGCGATGCGATAATGACTACAGTGTTCCCGTTCAGGGAAAACTCCAGCTCGGGATAGGAGAAGGTGTCCAGAACTTCGGTGACCTAACAATCTTCAATGTCGATAAAAATGAAAACGGAGCCAGCGCAGGCGGGGATCCCGCCTTTGATGGCATTCAGTCTATGTCATCAACCGAGCGCGCATCAACGGCATCTGATACTACCGTGGTATATTGGGCACACAATGGTTCGACGTATATCCAAGACAATGCGATGGAGATTAACATTCAAAATGGCGGAGACAGTGATGATATCATGTTTCACACTTGGAACTCGTTCGGTTCCAGCCCACCAAGGATCAACATAATCCAAGGTAGTGATGGAACAGGAGCAATGATGTATGGCGCGGGCAACTTTTCACAAGGTGCGGATTGGAATCTAAAGAACCTCGACCATACTATGGTGTTCGGTGACCCAGAGAATGGTACTGATCTGGTTCAATGGCAGCTTCGATGTACTGACTCGTTCGATACCCCGGCTCGTGATCACACTTCTGATCCGACGGCGCTTGTAGTATCAGGAGTAACAGTTCCTCAGGCATCAGGGAACCCTGATGGATATTGTGATACCCCAAGTCAGGTTCCAGTTGGTCCGGGGCGCCCTGCATTAAGCGTATGGCCTTCACGGTGCCCTGCTGTGGAATACACAGTTGACCTCGCAGACGGAATTCCGACACAGCTTACCGGGTCCGAGAAAGGAGTATGTAAAATTGCGGCCACACCACCGCGTGGATTTAAAATAAACTCAGGGATGGGTGAAGGTCCGACGCATGGTGGCATAACCTTTGCTTCGGCAGCACATCGAATTTACGTTGGAGGATACTACGAAGCAGGGAACAACCCTGTCGCAAAGCAAGTCAGTCTTATGCCATACTTCTGCGATGGTGTATCAGGAACCAACCCCCTTCCACGAGGATCGATTGCTCTTGATCCTGCTAATTGTGCTTCGACTGACACCGGTAGAGCGATGCGCGCGGAGATAGATACGGCTTCTATTTGGGGTAAGGGACAAACAGCTCCCGGTGCAGCGGCGACTGGATATAACGACGACAACGCAGGTCGGGGATACGGAGGCGGCGCGCAAGGGAACATTATTCTCAATTTTGAAAATATGCCAAAACATATAGCAGGGATAGGAGATACCACCGAGAGCAAGGGATGGAACATGCTTCTTGGTCCCGGTTGCGGTTACGCCACAACAGTCACCGTTGAAGACAGTATGCATGGATATCTTAATCAAGATACCGATGGGAATGAGTTCTGGGTTGCACCAGAACTTCTTGCTGGGGTTAATGGATGTACGTTCATAACAGAGATGCCTCCCGGAGACGGGCTATATCCTCTGTTCGAACACGGGACGCTCACTACTACGCTCGACGATAATATAACAAAGGCATATTCCAAATGGGGGACAACTGCTGCGCACCTTGCTGATGCTCGACAAGAGATATATGTAGAGGCCAGTATTTCTGGAAACAACTTCAACCGGTCGATTGATAACTCGGACATCCAGCACGCTATTGACCTTGCATGTCAGAAGAGAGGTAATCGTCAGGAGAAGTGTGCTGATGTAATTCTTCCCGCTGGTGACTACAACCTCGGAACGATCTACCTAACAGGAACAGGAGAGGCTCCAAGTGCATCAGCAGGTGAAGGTGTCACAGGTCTAACATTCCGTGGTGCAGGTGGCGTGTCCAAGTTTAATGGGCAAGATCTTCCATCATCAAGCGCCAACTTCATTCAGAACACACAGTGCGCGACGACCGTGCGATACGCCCTACCGGAATACGACAATGGGGTGATTGTCAATGACGAGCAGTCCAACAACCCAATGTTCTGGGTACACGGTGGGCGTGATGTCACGATTGCTGATATGTGTATCGTGCTTGATGGTGCTGGGCAGGGAGCCACGGGCTCTCCAAATGTTGACACTAACATCGGTGTGTTGGTCACGGCTGATGACTCGGATAATGAGGAGTCATATGGTGTCCGACTGGAGAATGTCAATATTAGTGGATGGTCAGGGACTTATACTGCGGACCAAACACTGACTAATGCTTGTGTCGTCTCTGCGCCATATGGTATGGACTACCAAAATGTGACAGCACTCAGAAGTGCCACATGGGCAGGTTCAGATACCGTCAACAACCTAACAGTCAGCAATTCCTATCTTGGATGTGACTACGGTTGGGTTGGTGGTGCTGGTATATCTGAACGTAATGTCATCGAGAACACCGTGATTGAATATGGTATCACAGGTATCTGGGCAGAGGATTCGGGAGTCTCCGTCAAGGGGGGGCGTTCATATACTCACGCGCAATGGGGAGGTGGTCCTTGGATTACTAGTGAAGCTGATATATGCGCTGCTACAGAAGAGTGGATGAAAATTTCCAACGAAACGTCATCTGTATATGTCGCGGACCATACCGTAGACGCTGAATGTGGTATTGGTGTTTATTCATCTCATAATAATGTAGCATCATATCTTCCAGTCGATATGGTAAATACGACCCTCAGAGTTGGTGGCGAAACTGCGGGCGTGTTGACCGATACCCAAGACTATGTGATCGACCTTGGTGCGTTTACCACCGGGCACTTCAAGTTTTCGGGATCAGTGGAAGCACTGTATGGTGAAGACTTCATTGCTGCTGCGCGCGTGGATGGAACCACTGGCGGACCAACATATGTTGATATGACTGGATCAAATCTGTGGGATTGGGATCTCCCATTTGGTTCTGGAGGTGTGAATGTTTCTCAAACAGGAATCACCGGGGCGCGCTCAGCCAATGGATGGGCCGGGGTAGTCAAGCAACAGACGGATTCACGGTTCGGGTTAGCTGATAACACTATAGCTTCTTGGCGCGAGGATCAATTCGCTTTTGAGAATAAGATTTCTATTGGAACGATACCCGACGTGGACGGGAATTTCTCAACTCCAACATTTGATGCAGAGATTGGGCTGGCACACACATCCCAGAAAAATGTATCGGACGCGAACTCGGCGAATCCAGACACACTCGCGAGTAACATATACTCAAAGGCCTGCACTGTATCTGGCACTCTCCCGGCCGGCGCAGGGGAGGACACTTGTGGAATCGGGGTCTCCGTGCTATACAATGGTCGATCCGCCGACCTCGGCTCGCCAGCATACTCTGGGCAGATTGAACGATTGTCGATGGATGGTGCTGGAAACACAGTGCTTGACATGACAAATGGTTCTACCGGGAGCGCAGGTGATGTTGTGATCAACAACGGTGGGCTAACAGTAGATGAAGATCTTGTTGTGGGTGATGGAGCAGACGCGCTGGCGGGAACTGTTGAGATTGGTGGTGAGATCGATCAACCGCAACTCGTGATCGAAGGGTTCAGCACTCAGAGTGACTCAGTGTTAGTCGTACAGAATGATGCAGATGCTCAGGTGTTCAATGTCAATAACGATGGTGCTGTCTATGCTCAATCTATTGGGGATATCGATACAGGGGCAGCATCCAATTGGAATGTCACATCAGCCGGGCAAGCTACCTTTGCAGGAATCGAAGTCGCCGCAGCCGGCGCAGCGACACTATTTCAGTTCGATGATACATCATTTGATGGGCAAACTGACTATGCTCCTGCCGCGGCCGCTGGAACAGGATCTAATGTAGGGGAAACGGATCGAGATGGGTTTTATGGTATTAACTGCGACGAAAGCGATTTTGCCATCGGCACGAACGGATGCGGTTTTAAAATTTCGGTTGGTAGAAGACTCGGCGACCCTGAGTTTGAGATAATAGATAAAACATCATTCACGAACACGTCGGCGGCGGACCTGAACCAGATATTAATCGATGCACCGATAGTCAATAGGGGAGCATTTGGTAATGGAAGTATTAACCTGGCGCATGGCACAATTCAGGGCGCTGTTCATGTTGGCCAAAAGGCGGCTGCAACGTCGTCTCTGCAAGAGATCGGGTTGGCAGATCAAGCGGGTAGCTGGATTTTTGCTACCGGTGACGGATCAGGAACCATCAACCTCAAGTCTCCCGATTCAGTGGGAAGAAATGTTTGTATATATGCAACCGTGCCTGGAGCAGGACTAAATATTCAAGCATCACCACATTGTACTGATAACTTTGGAGGATCGTATAGTGAAGTTGCTCCGCCATTCGGGCAAACAAGCGGCACGTCGGATGGTCAATGTGATTCTTTATCATTAAAAAACACTAGAGTCTTTTCGAATTTTGTCATTAGTGGGACGACATACAGTAGTCCGACTGGCCAGACCGGCGCAAGGATCAGATCTTCGGGCTCGGCCGGCGACTTTGTGTGTCTTCTCTCAGCTAACCCGAACAGCGATGTATTTTTTGAATGGTATGTGTTGGGGCAATCAGGAACATGGACCGGCGCAGACGGTTCGTAAGGAGAATTTGAATGATACCTAAATGGTGGGAAGACGAACCAAAGGCGGTTCTATCAAAGGCATATCACGCGAAGAGGCAGTTGCCTCCAAAGATGGACAAAAAGGCATGGCAGAAGTTTGTCAATATGCTTCAGAAGAATCGCGCGGCTCCTTCGGTTGAACTGAAGAAATGGCTCAGTATGGACCCGAATAAGGTTCAAGCACTTACGAGCGCAGACAATAAACGAATTGACCGCGCGGCTGGCCGCAACAAATCGCGCAATGATATGTCAGATAAACCAATCAAGGGATTCCAAGAAGAGCATGGGGCCGGAGAATTGGGTACAAATGAACTAGCATCGAAGTATCGTAAGGATACTCCCGGGCAGGAGGAAATTTCCGTGAAGAGTGCGAAGATTGTACTGAAAAAGAAACGTGTAGATGAAGAATTCGATCAGGTGCGAGAGAACACCAGTGACGATGATGACGATGCGACGTTCGCAAGAAAGCGACGGGCTCATGTTAGGAACTCGGCACGGAGGACTAAAGCTGCGATGAATGACTATGGAGCAAATCCATCACGAAAGAATGCGAAACGGGCTGATGCTGCCAACCTTGGGCATGATATGGTCAAGCGCACATGGAAAGATTCAGCCGCCAAACGAAGAGCCGCAGCGAAGAACGAAGAATTCGAGATCACCGAGTCCGACAAGGCTGAGTATGATAAACTAATGAAGCAGTATGGTGACATGCCAGCATCGAAGATTCCGCCCAAGACCTACATGCGTATTTCGCAGCTTGGTCGCAAGGTTCGTGGAGACAAGGGTGGACCGAAAGTTGGTGATCTGCTCAAGAGCATGAAGAAAAGGAAGATGGGTGAAGATGTTGAGCAGGTTGATGAAGCCAAGATGGGAAAGATTCGTAAAGAAGTTGCAAAGGGGACCGGACCTTGGACAACGGTTGCAATTGTTGATCGCAAAGTAGTTGAGCAAGAAAATTCAACACTCGCAGATCATGTTCCAGCAGTTGTTAAGGAGCTGAAACGAAGACACCCAACAGCCAAGATTTCTGTAGAAGATAAGGGTGGAAGTGTTATGTACTCTGAGTCTTTTGAAGCGGGTATTTCTGAAGAGGTCGATGGTTGGGTTGCTATGTATAATGGCAAACGATTAGAAATTCCCAATGACGGAAAAGTCAAGGGTATCGCTGGAGCTAAAGCGAAGGCTATCAAAGACCTCAAAGTTCCTAAGTCTAAGATCGGGATGCTGGCTATCAAGCCCGGTTCTGGTGATGTTGACGAGGGCAGAATAGGTGGTGGTCGCAGATCCTTCCGAGGCAGCGGAATGAAACATATTCGCGTCCGTGATGACGAGGGTTATCGAAAAGACGGTAGCAATCCTGTAGATGATGAAATCAGGCGGCGTAATGCTGCACGGCGTGATGATGCACGAAGGAAGTTTGCCGCGCGTAAAGTTCCAACTAATGACGATAAGAATAAAGACCCAAAGAAAAATAACGAAGAAGTCGATGAGGTTGATGAAGGTGCAATCGGTCGAATTACACGAGCCATTGGCAATATAAAAGACAAGCGCATAACCAGTAAAGACGACGCAGCCCGCAAGGAAAAGAGAAAAATTAATTTTAAGAAGCGATTGAAAGACGCTAACAGGGAAGCTCAATGGGAGCGTGAGGATGGCCGCAAAGGTGATAGCCCCGGAACACGAATTAAGGACGCTCAGTCGTATGCCGCCAGTAGGTCTGAACCTTCGGATAAAGCTAGGGAGGCTGCGAAACGAATTAAGGCAAGAAGAATTCGCCAAGGTGCCGAAGATCGTCGCAAGGCTAATGAAGAATTCGATCAGGTTGATGAAGGCGGAATGATTGGTCGCACGAAGCCATCCCGTGAACTTAATGTCCAGAAGGACGAGAAGCCACATCTCGCTGGTGTCAATTCACTCAAGTTCCAGAAGCGTGCTGCTCACAAGGCTGAACGCAAGAAGGGAAAGAAGGATGTGCAGATCAATCCTGACATGGATGAAACCGTTGATCGCGCAAAACGTGGTGTCGATGTAGCCAAGTCGCGAGTCCTCGCAGCGAAGCATCGACTAGCACGAACGAAGGCTCGTGATATTGGCAAGAAGCGCCAAGAAATGCGAACCGAAGATGCCCCTCAACAGTCAAACTCTCCCCAAGTAAGGAAGGGTGTCGTAAGAACAACACAAGGGAACTTCCAGCAATCAACGTTACGAAAAAAATCGAAAAGTGCAGCGGAAATGTCCGCAAAGACACAAAGCAAATCCAGCGAAGCGCAGAAACGTGTGCGACGGAGGATGCAGCTCCTCAAAGGAAGACGCCCAAATCGACCAGCGAGACCATAAGCGCCAAGTAACGCCCCCGCACTGTATTGTTGCGGGGGCGTTCTAGGTTCTACAGGTATTGACCGCCGGCGCGATGATCTTCCACCTTCACCTTCTTGTCGTCTGCCAGGTCATGGACAAGTGATCGGACCTTGACGATCTCGTCCCCCTTGCGGCCGGTAATCTTGCCCCAATCGGATGCATCCGATGTGTTCGGGAGATCCTTGGCTTCCTTAAACTCTTGATCAACCGCTGCGCGCAGATCTTCCTTACTGATACCATTAGTCTCGCCGCCAATATGACGCTTGACAGCAGTCTTCTTTGCTCTGGATACAATATTCTCAAGCATAGCACCGGAGATGAAGTCGCGGAAGTACAATGTCTCACGATCCCCCTTTGAGTAACTAATCTCAAGAAATCGCTTATCGTCAGTCTCTTCAAAGATGTAATCAACTGCCGTCTTGATCATCGCATCTACATCCCCATCCAGCGGAAGAGCTGCGTGTAGATATTTGGAAAGGATAGCTGTTGATGCCTCCTCGTTAGGTCGATCAAGCTTGATCTTAATGTCTAGACGACCAGGGCGGAGTACAGCAGGATCAACAAGATCTTGTCTGTTAGTCGCGCCGATGACAAGAACATTATGTAGACCCTCTACACCATCAAGTTCTGCAAGAAGAGTAGGCACAATCGTGCTTTCCATATCGGAAGATCGACCTGAGCCTCGCATCCTAAAGAGACTTTCCATTTCATCAAAGAAGATCACTACAGGGCTCTCAGGAGTAGCGGCTTCGCGCGCGCGTTGGAATAGCTCGCGGATCTTCCGCTCCGACTCGCCAACCCACTTCGTCAGAAGCTCAGGGCCGGAGATGTTCATAAACTGCGCCTGGCCATCCTTTGTTGCCAGACTATTTGCGATTGCCTTCGCGATCATCGTCTTACCACACCCAGGCGGGCCGTATAGCAGAATACCCTTTGGAGCTTCAAGCTCAAACTCAGCAAACACATCTGGGTATCTGTATGGAAGCTCGACACTATCATGGACGATTTCAATCGCTTCACCTGCGCCACCAATCATATCATATGTCACATCAGGAACTTTCTCAAGAAGAGCGTCCTTAGCATCTTCATGATAGACATACTCCAAAGCAAGTGCGGATTGTGGGTCAACAAGAACCTCATCCCCAGCCTTGAGTGGTCGGTTATCATCAACCACTAGGCCTTCGCGGAGGTAAATGATCTTACGCTCATCCATTCGACCTTCAATGATGATACGACCATCATCAAGCACATCGATAACCTTACTAATCTCGCCTGCATCAGCATACGGACCCAACTCAAGTGCGACCATCTGCTCGTTCATTAGGAGGTAGCGGCCGCGAGTAAGATCGTCTGGGTTGATGTTGATGGAAACATTACATCGCATTCGCCGACCATTGGCAATAACTTCAGCAGTGCCATCTTCGTTCATGGATAGATATGAAGCGTAGATGCTTGGTGGAGTTGAAAGACGCTCAAGCTCGGCGCGCATCTCTCCGATCTTTTTCTTTGCCTGGGTGAGCGTATATTCCAGCTTTTGATTCATGACGATGGTCTCATCATGCTCATCCATCATCTGACTGATCTGCTCCGACAATCTTATGTTTTCTTCGGATTCTTCACTCAACTTTATGTCTCCTTTGGAAGTCTTTCAATCAGTATATATGTTAAGGTTTGCGGTACACAAAAACAGCCTCATACTTGCGATACATCTCACCGCCAGCGGCTTTCTTAATACGGACAAAACTTTCGGTGCGCGGTTTACCTTCCTCGTCCACGCGATTTCCACCAGGCATAGTCGATAGACTCATCTTCAATGTTTCCACATACTCCATCCCTAACTCTTCAAGGATGTTGCGACTGTCGGTTTCAAGCGGAAGAGTTTCATTATCAAATATGCAGTTGGCAATGTTCCACAATAGATATCGATCGGATCGCAAAAACTCAACAGCAGTTTTCAGTGTCGGGCGAAGGAATCCATCGCGCCATGCATCATATGAATCGAACTTGTGTGCCGATTGCTCGGGATCTTCGGAATAGATTTCCTTGGCAAAGTACGGAGGGCTAGTGAATACCATATCCAACTTCCCTCGATACTTCTGAAAATCTGGATCATTCCCTATTACTTCCGATCCCACTTGAAATATAGCATACTTATTCGTATGAGGAAATAGGGAGTTTGCTCTATTTGTACGAGTGTTATAGAAATCAGCTAAATTGGAATACTTCGTTGATCCGTCTGGTAGATTATGATCGGTATTCGGATCTGTGCCAATATACTGAATGTTCCGATCATCCTTAACTGCCATGGCACCAAGAATACGACCACCCCAACCCATTGATGGATCATAAATGTTAATCTCATCCTGATCCTTGATATGTTCAGTGTACCGCTCATAGAGATATCGAGCAGTCAGTGGTGGGAAGTTTACCGCATACTGGCAGAACGAAACACGGAAGGTTTTGAGACCCAACGGGAATATTCTTTGCCCTAACTTGTAGTATCTGATCTGGTATCCATCACAATCATCTGGGTTTCCCATGTTGCATTTGGACGATTCAGGTATCGGGAGGTCCGAGATACGCTCTTTCGGAATAAAAAGCTCATGCTCGATTTCGGAGTCCTCAGCAGCGCCTGTATACCCCATATCCAGACGTTTGGGGGCTAGCCAGTAGTCATCTTCCAAATAATGTCTTTTATTATCTTCAAACCACTTTACCCACTCCTCACCACTCTCAGTATGAAATAGGAAATCTTTCTCATTATTCCGTCGCACAGGCAAAGAATAGTGATAGAATCCATCTCGCTGATAATGACGGCGGACATACTTCAGAAAGCGTTCGTGAAGACTATCATCAATAACCCAATCATATACTGACTTTGCCTTACTCAAGTCTTTGCTGTATGCAATTCTCGTCTGGAGCATACCGGGATACCATTGGTTTGCCACGTTTCCAATATTCGTCTCATTGCGAATAACATTCTTGTCGCCCGTTAGGATATCCTCAGTTAGAAACTCATGAACCGGATAAGTAGACATTCGATCTAACTGACGAATGATGCCTTGTTCATCAAGCCCGTTGCGAGGAGGAATACCCTCATCCCAAGTCTTGGCGATGACCTTGCGAAGTTGTCGTGTCCAGTCTGAGAACTCATCATCACTCATCGACATCGACTCTTCAAAGAGGATGTTGATTGCTGGGTCGTCAAGCAATGCTGCGTTTCTGGTGTAGAAGTGATTTTCCATATGCTATATTATAGTCCCTTTTTCGGGGTTGTCAAGTGGTTTCTTCATAACAGGATACGATTTTATCCTTCAGGCAACATTCCATAGAAGAACAACAGGCGGCTTCTCATTACTCTCATAGTATTCGTGCATGACACTCCACGCTTTGCCATCATATTCTGGCACGCTATCAAACGGCGGAGCATCGGCAGGCTTGACTTTCTGGGTGAACTTGTAGGGCGAGCGGATATGGGTGGCTCTTCCGATCTCGCGCTCGTCCATCCCATGACCAACACCGACCACAAAGCAATTGGCGTCTGGCCAAGCAAGTTGAAGCGAGCGATTCAGTGTCCCCGAACTACCAACACTCCACACATGATCTGGTTGAATATCAATACGTCTTGCTACCTTGATCATAGATCCAGTCACAGTCGGGTGTTCAAGCCCAAGCGGAAACTCCATTCGGTGTTCAGGATCCTTTGCGACATACTCACGACAACGCGCTTTAGTCACCGAAAGATATCCATTAGGTATCCAATGATACTTGGCACCAAGAGCGCGCCCCGTATGTTGGTTGGGATGCAAATTGCTCATATCCCTTTTCGCCATAAAGATATGTGCTTTCTTGCCATAGATACCGCACACCCTTGGCAAAGAAATTTGAGCATATCCAACAGCCGGGCACGCTCCAAAGCACCACTCATCAATGTCTGCATACTCTGGTGCATGACCGATCATATAGTCGAGGGCGCGAGTCTTCGATCCGTTTGTCAGCAGGTCGTCGCGCACAACGAAGATCCCATCATGTTCTGCGATGATCGGATCGGGATTGGGGTCAGACCATCCCTCAACTTTTTTTAGGTAATCTTCGGCTGTCATTTCAAATAAACTCATCGCGCGGTCCTCATCGTTTCATTATAGCGCATCATCCAATATGGTAACATGGCATCGATGCCTGGTCCAATCTTATCACTGTATACACCGAACCATTCATCTGGGTCGCGCGACCAGCAAAATCCTTTATAGTACGGCTCGTTAATTCTCCTCTTCAGTGAATCATAAGAAGCAGGGGAGAGTTGAGTGTGTCCGGCAAGCAGATCAAAGTGTGGGTTATTATCATGCTCCACCATACTATGTAGCTTATCTCTCCATCGACGAACACCAGACCCACAGTCGTGAAAAGGGTTCAGCAGCATAAGAGAGTGTGCAATCATTAGATTGAGATTATATGTGTAAGTGTTCTGAATTGTTCGATTGTAGTGTAATGTCATTATCCAGTTGATACATGGATTGAAGAACACGCTATCGGGTCTATCACCATATGGTTTTACTGCGGCTGAATATAGCGCATCCAAACAAACCCGGAGCGGGGCATCAAGTTTGTGAGCTGATGTTCCGTGAGTATTGCCTCGGTGATCCACAAGAGAGTAGTCTGTTACTTGCATCCTATCCCACAGATCAGAAACGATTTCCTTGACACGCCATCGAACTTCAGGAACAAATTTCCACGCGCATGTTAAGCCAAACAACACACCACTGATTTGATCCTTGGTTGTCTTCGTCAGAAAGACATGATCCTCCCCATTAAACTCACCATGATATATGCGACCCTCACGGATGCGATCACCAAAAGTGTTTCCTGATCCCATTAATGAAGCAACGGGATCGTATCCAATACGCGCCCAGGCACCATCAAGCGGAAAAACTTGACGAACGAGAACGCCAGGTGTTCCGGTGACAGTCGTTAACAGCTCAATTCCATCAAGCGCATCGTGGACAAAGGCAATAGATTGATCGCGCGAATTCTGGCCCGGGCGCCTGAATCGATCGATATAGAAGACTTGATGTCTATATGACATTGCGGCTAAGTGTAATCCAGTGTATAGTGCATTGTCATCATCTGTTGCAAGGCGATTACCGGGTGGTTCTCTATATGCAACAAACGACACTCCACTCACCGAATGATCACGATGATATCGGCTTTCGATATTATTAATAGTATGCTGGATATCTGGTTCCATCAAGATCGGTGACCCTTTCCTTCCATCGTATCACTATCAACGAAGCGCTCGCGGATAGATTCGATAACACACTCAAAGTCTTCGGTTGTTGCCAAGCGCATACGAATAATATCATCGGTATCTTCCGTATCACCAATTCCTCGGCGCTTCCTCATCTCCACCATAAAGGCATCCGAATATTTATCATCTCTCCAAATAAACTCGGGAGCTTCCTCGCCCTCATTCCAAACTATTACTTCATATATACGCTCGGTTTCTTCATCGAATATGACCGTAACATTACATTCTAGATCCAAATAGCGAGAGTTGTCCCCATAACAATCGTATGAGTATTTTTCACCACCGATCGCGCGTAGTGGGATGCGTGAAAACATATCATCATATACTCGTTTCATATCAAAATCTCCTAAAGAGGGTAGAGTGCATCATATACCATTCCCCGAAGATCGGGGTCAGCTTCAACATCAACAACAAGGTGAATGCGATCTTCTGTTCCATTGTTGACAGCCGTATGTGGTTTGCGCGTGTCGATTGACCATAACGAACCTACGACCATATTCACTTCCTTTGGCTGATTGTATGTGTCCCACATCATAAACTTCACATCCTCGTTTGTGATGATCGGGAAGTGGAAACGAAGAAGTTGTCCTTCTGCGACACCAGCATCAGAATCAACCTGATCTGTATGTCGGCGAAGCTCTCCACCATTGGGTGTTAGTCGCATTAAACGGATGCGATGATGGATGCCGGGGATCAGTTTCAGAAGATCCTCGACAGCAGGAAGCTGCGAGCGAAGTAATGTATCCTGAAGCGCAAAGGTCACACCAGCGTGTTCCTTTTTCCATTTGTTATTCATCTCGGATGGTTTGGTGATGAATGATGGATCATCGGTGTATCCGCGCAAAGACAAGGCTCCCCATGAATGCTTGTCGTTGTAGTTGCTGTAGTGATCAGTGAAGGTCAGGCCGAGATCGTTTAGTTGATCTTGTAGCTTAGTGATATGTGGAGTAATCTCACCCGGCGGGATGGCCATCTGATCTAGAGTGCTTCGCTCAAGTGGATCAATCACAGGATGGTTTCGTGTGTCATCAAACAGTGTGGCTCCCGAAGGTGTGCCATTCTTGAAATATACCGTGTATATCTCAGCAAACGATGTGATCTTCGTTCCTACCTTGTGAAATCCAGCCTCGCGAAGTACCTCGTTCTGAACTATCCAATCTGCCCATGCAAAAGCCCAGCAAGGTTCATTGATGGAGTGAAGGTGTTCAATTGTTTTGGTAGCATCTCGGAAATATCTACCGTTACCAGAGTACAGTGACAAGTTAGTGATCGTCAAATCACCAGGCAACTTCTCACCAATGGTAACTTTCCCATACATATTAATCTTGCCTTTGACCTTTGCTTCTTTGATATTATATCGGCAGAATCCATGATTTACATAACTACCATCAGCAATTGATTCAGCAATCCTATGCTTCTTGACTTCACTGAAGGGTGAGCAGGCAAACTCATTATATTCACGATAACATCCTTCTATGTCTTTGAGAACTTCAAGGGGCACACCATGCTGCCACGCCTTCATTTCCGTTTCGTCTTTACCTGCCATTATATTCCCGATACAATCTTAGAGAATCCGCGCACCTTTTCAAATCGCATCGTATTCTTGAACTTATCGGCAATCTGGTCACCCTTATGACTCACAACAATGACTGTCTGATCTTCGCCTAGATTATACAGTATCTTGGTCACTTCCGCAAGTCCTCCATCGTCCAAAGAGCTATCAAATATCTCATCAAGAATGAGCAGATTAGTAGAGCAACTATTCTTCATTCTGGCTATGGCGCGCCAAGTTAACAGAAGGGCAAGGTCGATGCGCGATTTCTCACCCTCACTAAATGACGCATAGCTGAAATCATCCCGATGTCGAGAAAGGATCGGTTCGGTAAAGTTCTCGTCGAGGTGAAACTTCACGAAGAAGTCGCGTTTGGCAAGGTATTGATTGACAAGTCGATTGATGATCGGTAGGTATTGTTTAACAATCAGAGTTTTAATCCCACTGTCCTTCAGTAGTCCGCCAACTGCTTTGTACACTTCGGCGCGCGAAGCCAGTTCCTCTTTCTGACTTTCAAGTTCGCGTCGAGCGGACTGTGCTTCGGTAATCCCTGCCTCAATGTCTGCCGTATCTTTCTGCGAACCAACCTTTGTGAGATGCTCGTTCAATGAATCGATGATACGCTGTGTGGCCCTTATGTCTGAGTTGATATTAGTTATCTGAGTAGTAGTCGTTGCGATTTCATTCTTCAGTACATTCCCATGATCGATCATGCGTGTAATATCGGCGATCCTCTTCGTTAGGTCACCTAGATGCTTCTGATGTTCATCGCGCTCGGTGGTCTTGGTATTCGCAGCAAACTGCTTGAATGCTGAATCAATTGTTTGCTCGCACATCGGGCAGTCATCTCGGTCATGGAGAAAGTTGAGTTGCTTATCATATCCAGCAACCTTTCCTTCCAGCTTGGACCGAATGCTCTTTGCTTTATCGAGACTCTTGGTGTGAAAATCAAGACGAGCATAGTCTTCATGCGCAGCCAGTTCATTGATACTACAGTCAAGACTTTTCAACGAAGCTTCACCGGCAGCAATTGTTTTGGTGTGATCGCCAATCTTCTGTTGCAGCTCATCAACCTCTGTGTTATTTGACCTCTTAATTGAGTCAAGTGTCTTTGACTGTAGATCGATATACTGATCCTTTAGGTCAATACCAGACTTAACACCATTGACCTCATCTTTATGGTCAGCAACGCGCGTCTTTAGCGCGTCATTCATTTGCCCGAAGATTGCGATGTCGAGAAGATCTTCGATGATCTCTCGTCGCTGGCCAGTGGGCAACTGCATGAAGGGAACGAAGGTGGAGCTACCGAGGATAACGACTTGACAGAATGACTTGTACCCGAATCCGAGGATTTGGTTTTCAAGAATATCCTGATAGTCTTTGGCAGCAGCAGGGCACGGAACTTCAGTTCCATTACAAGTGATCGTAAAGACATTTGGCTTGATTCCCCGTACCACATGGTATTGCTTTGCTCCGATGGTAAAGTTGATAGTAACCACAAGATCCCGTTCGTTAATACTATTAACCAACTGCGGGCGGTTCACCTTACGAAAAGGTTTCCCGAAAAGAACGAATGTCAGAGCATCCAAAATCGTAGACTTGCCTGATCCATTATCGCCCATAATCAACGTGGTCTGGTTATTGGACAGATCAATGACCGTAGGATAGTCACCGGTAGACAAGATGTTCTTGTATGTCAGTTCCTCAAATGTTACCATCAGTCCCCCTCTCTCGTTAGTGCTTCAGAGTAAAGTCCGGCAAGCAAGTCCTTAATATCATTCTTTCGACTCACTTCCATACTATCAACATACGAAGTCAAGATCGACATTGTGTCTTGCGCTTGATCTACAGTCTGCTGTGCTGTAGTGGATAGTAGATCATCACTGTAGTCCTCAACAATCGCAACATTGAATGGCGAAGCCTTATACAACTTATCAAGCACCATATCATACCAATATGGATTAGTCTTATCCTGAACAACGAACTTGACACATCGATTTCGATATCGCTCAAAGTCATCCGACATCATATCTTCAAGGGACTTCTTACTATCATTATAGAATATCTTGTGATACATACGATATGGATTCTCGATGAACTTTAGATCATGATCATCCAGATCGAACACATGGAACCCGCGCGGATCTTGATAATCACTCCACGTCATTTCATATGGCGCACCCAAATAGAAGACTGTGCCGTCATCCGATTTGTGGTGATAATGACCAGTCATCACCTTATCAAAGCGATCAAAGATCGACGGGTCTTGGCCATGAATATTGGGCGCGCCTCGGTGCATCTGAAAACCAGAAAGCTCCAAGTGACCCATCACGACAGCAGCGTCCGTCTCCGTGATCAGCTTGTGACTTCGTTCGCGGTTGTCTTCGTTGATCCACGGAACGAACAGAATCTTCTTACCACAGATCTCAACTTCAGTTGGCTCCTGATATACCCAAGGCTCACATTCACCTTCAAATGTCGTGAACAGTTCTGTCATCGAATTGATATTGGAGTCGTTTCTGTTATGTAGGTCATGATTTCCAATGATGACATGTGTGTCAATCTTCTCTCGCCATAGACGAAAGATAAAATCATCACGGAACGTCTGAAGCGTGCGAAAGTTGATATACTTACGACGATCACATATATCACCAAGATGAATCACAGTTGATATGTTGTTGTCCTTGAGATAAGGAAAGAACACATTGTTATAAAAGTCCATAAAGTAATCAAGAAATACTGGACTATCGTTCCTAGCGCCGAAATGTGTATCGGTAATTAAAGCGACTAAGTTTTTACTCAAATCAAGTCTCCTATTTTATATTGGACTTTTGATCAAAAGGATCATGATCAATAATATAATAGCACCCAAAAATATTGTAATAATATTCATTTTTCCTCCACGAACAAAGAAGCCCCATTGGATGTTCGTTCGCGATTCGCCTTAACCTTCCGTTGCTTTTCGCGCTGCTCTTTCAGTGATTCTTCATAGTTCTTGATGAACTCATTACGGGCTGCGTGTTCTTCTCGAATATTAGTCTTACGAGTAGTTCCACCCTGTGCAATGGCTTCTTCCAAATCAAGATTGTCAAGTTGCTTATACTTAACATAGAGTTGCCTCTTCTCTTTCTGAATACGCCGAAGAAACGCATACCAGATGATCTGTGTAAAATACGCGAATGGGTTCTGCGTTTTCTCGGGATCAAAGTTGTAGATATACTGGATACAGTTCTCCACACCATCCATGATCATATCGTCTCTGTAAGTGTAGTTGATGAAGTTCGGTTTGTATGAAAGATGCGTAGCGATCTTCATAAAACAATCCCCAATGTAATCAGGGATTCTTGGGCGAGGATCATCATTATTATCTGCTTCAATTATCTTCGCATTATATTCAACCATAGCAGCAAAGAACTGCTTGTTATCTACATAATGAGATTTTGATTGCTCTTGATTATTACGGCGCTGCATTAGTGAATTGTCCCTTTCATATCTCGTGTCATGAACTCACTAAGAAACTCATCAAGTTCAGGTTCGTTTGTCTCTTCATCATAATCTTCCGATGTTTTTGATGAGTTGATCATATCCAACTGACCCTTTAACTTTTCGGTGCGATTATTAATACTTTCGAGGGAGTCTTTATACCAATCCGACATTTCTGAGTTTACGGCAAAATACGTTGTAATGCTCGACGGTGTAAGCTTAATCGGTTGATCGGGATCTTCCGTGAAAGGTAGCCATTTTCGAATAAGGGGAGGTGAGTATGTGTATTCATCCATCACCATCACGCAGGCGTCCCATAATCGAACAGATCCAAACCAATCTGCGCCAGTTGTCTTTGCCATTAATTCTGTACCATCCACTAATACAATATAGTGAACTTTCATATTATCTACTGCTATCATTTGATCTCCACTTTGTACAATTTGACTGGAAATTTCTCTGCGACATAATATTTGTGCCTCTCAATGAAATGAGTTGTTGCGAAGTTCTTTTTACTCCCAGTTGTTAAGTCGTCTACAATATCATATAGAGTTGCTGCGTTCTTTGTTTCTGTAGTTCGGAGAACGCGACCGATACTTTGAAGCACTCGGATCTTTGACTTGCCCGGATGCGAGAAGATTACATTGTGCAGATTCTTGATATTTACTCCTGTACTGAAAACACCCGCCGAAGCAATAATTATTACATCATCATTATCTTCTGTAATGGCACGGACCTGTTCCCTCAATTCTGCGGCAGTGCCACCCCAGACGTAGAATATTTGCTTGTTTTCTGCCTTTTCTTCGATCATACGATATAGCACGTTGCCATGCTTCTCAACGAAGTTGAATAGTAGTAACGTATTCCCCGAAAGTGAAAGTGTTAGGTTACGAATAAAGATATTTCTCTTATGGTTGCCTATCAGAAAGTCAATCTCTTCGTGGTACTTCATCTTCACCACTTCGCGACATTGCTCTTTCGGGTACTTTAGTGCGACAGCCTTGATCTGTAGTTTAGCAAGGTGTCCATCATCTTGCAAGTCCTTTGTCTTAATTATTTTGCGAATGCGACCAAATAATCCTTCAAGCACCAGAGAATGAGTCTTGGCATCGGCAATTGTTCCCGTCATACCGAAACGAAACTTAACATTAGTCATCTTCGTCATCATCGTTTGAATGGACTTGGCTTGAAACTGATGTGCCTCATCACCAATAACAACATCAAACTGATCAAACCATTTCTTTGGCAACTTATATGCAGACTGCCATGTTGATATGACGACAGGCAAGTCTGTATCTTTTGACTTACCACCAGAAATACGATGAACGCTCTCTTCCGCATTCCATTCATCATTACGCGCATAGTCATCAAAGTCGCTGTATAGCTGATGAACGAGCGAAATCGTGGGGACAATAATCAGGATCTTCCCTTCACATTGTTGCTGATAATAGCGCGTCAGTAGATATGCGATCAGCGATTTACCGGAGCCAGTTGGACAAAGAATGAGCTTGCGGTGATCACGAACACAGGAAACAAAAGCTTCTGTTTGATAGTCGCGCTGCTCGAAGGGCAGGTTAAGTGTGTTCGCGAAATCATTGGCTTCCATCAGGCTAAACGACGATGCTATGTTCAGGTCAGACGGATAGGATATATCGTAATCTCTATCCTGAGCAAACTGCTCAATATGATGAAGCAACCCACCGTATATCGTGTGATTACGAACATCCAAAATTCTAATCTTGCCATCCCAGATCCGGTTGCGAAACGCGGGCATAAACTGGTGGCCGGGGACCATAAATGTAAAGTGGTCCCCCATCTCGGCGAGGATGTGAGGCTCCCCACTAACATGGAGATATACCTCATTTATTTTTGTCAGCTCAATATCAGACATAATGAAGAGGATTGGTAGCTATTCGCCACCACGCTGTACAAAGCTCTTAACGAACTCTTCAGCATTCTCCTCTAGAACATCATCGATGGCATCTAACAGACTATCAATTTCTGATGTGTCTGCTGTATCCGATGTTGTTTCTTCGGGCTGCTCCTCTGGAGCATCCTCTGTCTTCTGCGCCGTCTTCTGTTCTGCCATTGTATTGCCCCGTTAGTTGAGTTCGCTTATCCGCCGGTAAGGAACTGCTGCCACTTTATCGCATTGTTGATCTGAAAGGATCGATTATTGACCTGAGACATAATACTCTTGATCAGGTCGATCTTTTCCTTCTGATCTCCAAGCTCAATCACATACTTATTTAGGACGGGATCACCATCAACGAATCGTTGAGTATCCTGCTTCATTACCTTTAAATCAAAAGGATCCCATTCATACTTTTTTAGGGCATCTTCATCTAACTTACCCGAGAAATACATCCAGCGAAGAGTCTTTACCTCTTCAACTCGTGCCATCATTCTGCGGTATACTGCATTCTCAGCAGATAGCATCTTATGGTACTTGTGATGCAGGTCGGGGATCTTCAGCGACTCAACATCGAGGGATGTCGAATCCATTGCCTTGTCCTTTTGCCACTCATCTTCAATGTCACTTAATGTCATGTTGTATGATTTATTACCTTTCCATATACATATTATACTCCCTTTTTGGGATTTGTCAAGTGTTATTATGAAGAAACTGTAGAAATATCGTATCGAAGATATCGGAAGGATGCCGTGACGGAAAGATAATCAACGTCAGTGGAAGTAGAGTTAAACTGGAGCGGGGAGATGTTAATCGGAAACATATCAATGAACGTGATGTTATGTGTGGCAACCATATTTGAGTTGAAGATCATCAATGTAGCATCAGACATAACCGCATCTGGCCCACCGGTTGATACATTGTCGGCATACTCTTTATAGCTTTCAGGGAAACCAATGCCACGGGACCAATCCACAAGTTCAATGAATGTCTTTAGGTCTTCGTCTACCTTGAAGTCAACAACCAACGGATCAAATTCAACCGTTCGCCCAGGGCGATAACCGATCTGAAAAGGAGTTGGATGTTCTGCTTCAGGGACGGTCATTCCCGGCAAATTCACATTCTGAATAAACCAACTGACGGTTGGCAGCTTTCGCACATTGAATCGAAATCCAAGATTAGACAACATGTTGATATTATCAGGCTGTGGCATCGTCATCATCCTCTGCGTAGTATATGCGCTTGGCAAGAGCTTCTGTTGATTCTTCACGCACATCAACATATCCGCGCTCAATTATCCATTGTGCGCGATCGGTACATCTCTCAACTATTTCAGGGGAAGCATATTCCCACTTGAGCTTCTTGCGTGGTTCCATGTAACTATTTAGTCCCACAAAAAAAGGGGACAACCCCGAAAGGCTGTCCCCCTATTCTGTCCCTAAATCGCGTTAGCGATCAGGTTCGATGCTACATAAGGTTGCGGACCAAAACCGAGCGGTAGTAGATGTTGCGGTTAGCAGCAGCAACACCGGCCCCATCGTTCAGGTCAACCGTGCCCGCACCACCCGTTGTGGCGAATGGGTTAGCAACCATGCCGTAGCGGGTCTTGAATGCGATCTTTGGCTGGAACGAATTCTCACCAACGGCTCGCACCATCTGGAGCGGAACGTATGGGCAGTAGAAGAGTCCAGCGTCATATGCGCTCGATCCCTTATAACCTACCGTGAAGTATTCCGTACCATCTGTGGTGAAGTAAGGATCAATGAAGACCTTAAATCGACCATTGAGAACACCAGCAAACGTGTTGCCCGTGTCATCAACCTGAAGGTTGTCCTTCAGTGCTGGAGTGTGATCCAGAAGACCAGCCATCGAGAGAGCAGAAGCGATATCTGACGAGCAGATAATCATGTTACCCTTCCCGCGTCGAGTCGCCTTTGCGATCTGGTTAGCTTCACGCTCAAGCTGGAACATAAGTCCCTTGAAGCGTTCGACCGACCATCGACCGTTGGCATCAACATCAAGATCAAACTCACCAGCGGTTGCTGTGTTAGTCGCAGCACCCGACGTTGCTGTCTTGTTGATCGAGCGAACGACTTCGCGGTTGATCTCAGCAAGAATTTCAGCGGAGAGGATATTTGAAAGCTCCGTCTCTGCATCAAGTCCGTGAATCGCTTTGAGATCCTGAGCAAGTTCAACACTGTACTCTGCCTTGAGGGCTCGTGACTTCGCGGTCACTGTGACCTTATCAATCGAGAATGCCATTTCAGCAATCTGACCACCCGCAGTAGTGCCGAGGTTTTCAGCATCACTAGTAGCCATACCACTACCCGTTTCGGCCGTATCAAGAATTGAGTGCGATCCCGCATGAGAATCAGCACCAGCAGGAATGACCCCGCCCGCAGCAGTCGAAGAGAACGCAGTGTTCGCTTCGTTGAACAGCGCTTCGTTTGCATTACGCGGTGTAGACGTGTCACTGGCTGAGTAGTTCGCGTACATCGCGAAGATCAGGCCTGTAGGACCGGTCATTGGCTGAACGCCGCAGATGTCATACGCAATCAGGTTAGGCATTGAACGTCGAACGAGCGAGATGAGAACGGGATCGTAAGAATCGACGCCGCTGCTGGCACCCAAGCCACCACCAGAGTTGGTTGGTGCTTCATGAAGACTCTGTTCGCGAATTGCCTGTTCTTGGTTCTCAAGAAGAACGGCCGTTACCGCTGACCGATATCGGTCAGTGATTGCCGGCATGTCTTCGTGATTCAGAACAGGGGCCCACTTTGACTGTAGTTCCTCTGAAAGATACATTGATTACTCCTTCTGTGAAATATTCAGGGCCCTTGTAGTATTCCCTGATCTTCTTTATCTTCTTTATTTATAAGTTATCAAGTCTTCAATAACCCGTACTAATTTTAGCTAAGCTGAGTACCAAGAGCGCGGACATACTTGGACATTGTATTGTCCAACTTTGGTGCTTCCGCAGATTCATCAAGAACCTGTGAGAACTCCTCGTCTACGTCTGAGTCATCTTCTTCTCCTACAACAACACTCTGTGGGAGATAACTCTCCTTCAGGATATTGATTGCTTCACGATACTGATCCCCGTCCTCGAACGTAATGTTCTCAGCAAGGGTAGCAACCTTCTCGATCTGACTATCAGCAAGCCCCGAAAGCTCATCTACGAGAATGCTCTCGGAAATGGCCTCATTGCGTGCAGACACAAGATCAATATTAGCTTCAATCTGCTCGTTAAGAGCAACCTTCAGCTCATCAATCTCTGATGCCAGTTCGTCAAGAACATCAACCTTCTCCGTTGGAACGTCAATGTAACTTTCTGTAAAGAGATTATGGAGACCTGAGATGAACTCTTCAGTCATTTCGGATCGAAGTCCGCGTTCAACTGCTAGTTCATTCGTGGTCATCCACTCTTCGACAACGTAATTGAGATACTCATCAATCTTTGATGTCAGCTCTGATTCGTGAATCTCGATCGATTCAGCAAGCTCAGTCTTAAAGGACTCTTCAAGCTCATCGAGCTTTCCATTGACCTGTACAAGAACTGCTGCTTCGAAAATCGTCTTTGCCTTCTTCTGGAAATCTTCAGTAAGATCTTCGTCTCCGAACAATGCGCTCATGTCTTCGGAAAGATCAAGATCGGCTGATGTGATTCGACGGCGAATATCCGAGACAGTCTCTTCAACCATCTCACTGTCGTCATCTTCTTCAGCTTCTTCTTCAAGAACAGCGGAAAGAAGCTCTGCGTAACGACCGCGAAGCTCATCTTCGTCAAGCTCATTCACAAGATCAAAAATGTCTTCGTCAACTTCGATGATCTCCGTATTTTCATCAACATCCTCGGAATCGGCCTCAAAGACTACATCAAGATCTTCAATATCGTCAAAGTTATCATCTTCCTTGACCTTCTGGATCTTCTCGCCACCAGAATTATCTGACTTCCGTGACTTGGCCTTTGATGTAGCATCAACTGCCTTTTTGATCAGAGCGTGCTTGGATTCTGGATCCGTAAGGAGCTTGTCCTTCATAGGCGCTTCAACGCCACTCTTCGTTTTTGGATCGTTACCACCCTTACCGGGATCGCTGCCTTCTGACGGTAGCTCAGCCTGACCTGGCGTTGCAACCTTTGGAGATTGCGTACCCGATTCGGCACCTTCGGCGATCGATCGGATCGCGCTTTCTAGACTTTGCTTGCTCATTATTCGACTCCCCTGTAAGAACGGTACTTCTTACCGATGTGGATCTATTTATAAAAACTGCTACTTTAGAAGTAGCCTCATATATTCAGTGAATGCGTCGAGCTTTCGCTCTTCCAGTTCCTTTGATGACATCTGCTTCATACTCTCAGCCATCTGTTCAACGCGCCATGTGTTGGCGCCTGCATCATACCAATACTCGCGGCCCTCCATGATACCCTGAACAAAAGCGTTAGGTGCGGACGGATCAGCAACAATATCAGCAGCAGTAGCGAGGTGGAAGTCATCTTGGACAACCTGAACTCCGTCACGACCCGCTTTGAGCGTTCCCATTCCACGAGAAGAAACACCAAGCTGCGCTCCCTCGGAAATAAGATTGCGCACGATGTTCCCATAAGGTGTACCAAGAATCTTGGCTGTTCCGATGAAGTCGTTTCCACTCTCTTCAATGTCTGTGATCATATGGGAAACACGATCAAGATTGATCGTAGGGCCCTCGGGATGACCCAACTCACCGAAGGCTCGGTTCTTCTTGACATATTCTTCATTGTATCGGCCAAGTTCTCGAATCATTGTCTGCTTCGGATACAGTCTACCGTTTTTATTGGTGATCTCTGCTTGCAAGAAAGGGCCCTTAATCTTGTAGGTCTTCTCTTTCTTGCCTTCCGTCAATTCAACTTCTTCGACGATATACTCGACCTGTTCTGTTAGCTCGCTAATCAACTTCATGATTTTCTCCTTACAGATTATTTAGCTGATGCAAACGACCAGAAATCTGTGTCTGTTGAAGAGCAAACTTCTCTAGTTTAGCAAATTCTTTCGCAGACGAGGCGAGCTTCTTTGCGAACTTTGTCTGGTTGTTTGTGTTCAGGTTTCCATGTGTCTGGAGCAACGCAGTTGCAACTTGAGGCGACACCTTTGCAGATGATCCATCAGCAAAGCGGACTGTTCCTGATTGAGACAGTGAGGTCAGTTTCTTGATATCATCGATGGTATTCTCTGTGATATCAAATTCAACTTCCTCTTTCACACCACTAAGAACTGACTTTAGCTCGTTCTCATTACTAACGTGTGTTAGTACCTTCCGAACATTTTTAGGAAGAGTGGCATTAATCTTCATCGCGCCGTTAATGTTACCCTCACCTGTAAGGCGAAGCACCTTCGACATTTTCTTTCCATATACAGCAACGTCCTTCTTGCTGAGTAGCTTGGCAGCATCAACAGCTTCATCAACCTGATCGACTTCTTCATTAGCCTTACGAGAACGGTATCGCGCATCAGTCTTTGCTAATTTTTGTATTGAATCTCGGCCGGATTTATCTTTACTTTGATCCTGTTTGATTTTCTTCAACCGCATAGCGGATACTATTTTATTAGCCTTTCGTTCTTCTCTCTCATCATCCCGTGCAGCTTTACCTGAAAGTCCGACTTCTTCATTAGCCAGGGTATACATACCATTCTCTGTTTTCTTGTATATAGGCTTGATTGACTTATCAACCTGATCTTCTGCGGTCCCATCGGGATTACGGTTTTGGGCGCTTGCGTCGTCAAGCTGAGATTCATCCGATGCAAGATCGGCAAGCTTCTGCTCTTCCCCGTCTTCTGCGCGGATTGACTTGGCTTTAACCTTTTCTCGGAGTTCTTTAAACTTCATCATCGGATATTTCCTCTCCCGGTATCAATAGGGGCGTTTACTTATTCTTCATCTGCATCAAACAAGCTCTGAGCTAATTCGATCTTCTTGTTGTCCAAGGCATTTGTCATACGAGAGCCAAGTTCAGCCTCGACGGAATTCTTGAATTCAAGGGCATCTTGAGTTTTCACCGAACGAATAATATCTTTGATGCTCATTTAAATCTCCTAAATTTATTGTATTTGTTGTATTTATAGATCTGCCTTTTTCTATTTAGGTGAAATTGGCAGGTGTTTTTTGGGTCTAGAACGTATATATAAAGAGTAATCGGCCAAGGCCAAAGTAGATACAGCATTCATTATCATATATTATCCAATGTAGAGCTACGCTCCCCACTCCAAAGGAGTGGGGACATTGAAGTAATCTTCATTTACTGTTCCTCTTGGGAAGCCGCATTATTATTCATTGGAGCTTCCTCTTCAGGTTCCATAGGTTGATCACCCAGACCTGCTGGACTAACAACAGTCTCCCCTGCTCCTTCTTCCTTCCTGATCTGAGCGGCAATCTCTTTGATTTCTTGTTCATCCTGTTTGAGAATATTCTTCTGGACCCATTCCTTTGATATATATGTCCCGACATGGGCATCAACCGTATCTAGGATATCCATGCGCCCACGGGTCATCTCAAGCTGCTGGAGTTCCATGAAGTGAGTGTCCTGTTCCCACTCAAAGCGCAAGTTCTTACGGATAGACTTCCAATCCTCGGCCAAGATAATGTTCTTGAGGATGAGGTGCTTCTCAAGCAAGTCGATGAATAGCAGAGCAAATCGATTGCGTAGTCGCTGAATGAACTTTCCGAACTTCACCTCATCCCGCGTGATCTCTGTGTCTCGACCGATTGAGAATCCACTATCTGATTCCATTCGCGTTCGTGGGACATTCATTGCCTGGTAAAGTTTGCGGCGGAAGTACAGAACATCTTCAATCTCTCCGAGGTTCTGTCCACCAGAGAGTGTGCTGACTTCAGTTCCTCTACCACCCTCTCTACGAGGGAGCCAGAAATCTTCAAGCATAGTTCGGTGATATCGAGCGTCTTCCACGGCGCCTGTTTCTGCGTTATATGTTACCTTGTTCTTGAACCGAATCATCAGATCCTTGAGATATGCGTCCGCTTTGTGCTTTGGTAGGTTTCCCACATCAACATAGAATACCCTTCGTTCTGGAGCGCGCGATATGCGATAGATGACCACAGCGTCTTCGAGCATTTTGAGCTGGTTCCAAGGGCGTACTGCCTTTTGCAGATTTGAGATGACTCGCTTGCGTGAAGCATCAATCAATCCAGATCCGTTAAATGCAATTGAATCTGGAGTAAGGGGAATTGGGCTGCTATTCTTTGACTCAAGCCCTCTTGCATTGTAGATGTAGTATTCCTTATCCTTGATAGCCAATGGAACATTTTCTTTGGATGCTACTCCTGTCTTTAGCTTTGGACGCTCCTTGATCTTCTTGATCTTTCGGGGATCAATGTAACGGAGTTCCTGAATCCCTGCTTTTGGATTAGTCTTATCGATGACAACGTGATAGTACACCTTGCCATCAACATACCAACGCCGGAAGATGTCATATGCCTTGAGCTTAAAGTCTAGCATTTCGAGAATGTTATCGAACTCTACGGCAATCTTCTTCTTAACACCATCACCAAGTTCAACTCCATCAGTGTTCAAGGTCACACAGAAATCGTGATCAGCATCGACGATCGCTTCATTGACAATATCATCAATGGCATAGTCCACTTCAGGGTAAACTGCCATAGTGCGGTACAGAGTGATGAGTTGGTTCTCATCCTTGATTGAACCATCAATATCAATGGAGATGCCGTATTGACCACCACCACCATATCCACCGATCGGCGTTGCGTCTACCGCTTCTTCCTCGGATTCGGGAACGGTGAACGCAAGAAGGTTCTTTTCATCAGACGCTTCGCGTTCCTTCTTACTTCTAATCTCAAATCCGAAGAATGAATATGCCATATGGAACTTACCTCATTATTTGTGTGGAGTCTCTTATTCTATTTAGGATAAAAAAAAGGGGATGTAGGCCCACCTCACTGGGTAAGGTAACCACATCCCCTTTTAAATCAAAACTATCTGAATTACGAAGTAATTCCCTCGTTAATCCAGTAATCGAATGCCCAATTCACCGTGAAGTCTTGAATGGCGTCTGCGGCGTCCCATGAGAGATCCATTGCAGCAATATTGGTTGGCCAGAGATTGACCAGTTTGATGCGTTTGATTTCATCACCCTGCTTGCCAAATTGTACGACATCAGCAGTTGTCTGATAACTAATCGGTGATGTCCCGGCTGTTCGGATGTTACCCTCGTGTGTGTTGATAGTGTTCATCCATCCGTTGAGGGCATCAAAGACGAGGAAATCCTCATCATTGAATACTGTGACCGACCAGTCTTCGAAAGTTCGATTACCAGCAAGCTTGATTTCGCGACCAAAGTAGCTTATTGGAACTTGACTAACCGTAGCACCAGGCAACTGAGTTGCTCTACAAGTAAATGTTAACTTCTGTGATGCGGCCGCAGAAGCCGGACCAGCAGTAGCCGGCATTGCAAGCTCAATCTGATACAGATTAGACCGCGCGCCGCCACCAGTTAGCTGACTACGAATGTCATTGATGTTGAATGCCATTTTAATGACTCCTTATGGATTAAAACTGTCCGACGATCTCGTCAAATTGAACACCCGTTCGTGCTGCAATGAAGTTTAGCGTAATGAAGTTGATCGACCGTGCGGGCTTGATGTAGATATCTCCAACGAACTCGTTGCGGTCAATAACTTCTGGTGTGTTGTTTGTTGCGTCACATACAACCTTGAAGTCATAGATACCTCGTCGCCCCTGAACATCCCGAAGGAATGGTTCGACTAGGTTGCGGAACTGAGCGCGCGTGAACTCATCATTGAATTCGAATAGTGTGTATTTGGCTGCTGCGGCGATGGCTTTCTCAAGAACAATGAACAATCGTCGCACATTGATTCGATCAAATGCGCTTGGCTTGATCTGAAGTGTCTTGTCTCCGAAGAGGACAGTTCCCTGCCCCGGAAGATTCACGACTGGATTGATGCCGTTCTTATAAAGCTCATCGCGATGTGCCCGTCGTGGGTTCCACGCGAGCTTGACAACGTTCTTAACCTGCCCTCGATTCAACCCAGCAGGGCTGAACCACGGATCACGAACATTATCGGTATTTACACATAGACCAGCAATATCGGCGTTGAGTGGAATCCATCGATACACATCATTGAACTTGTCATACTGATACTTCCATCCAGAGTCCATGACAGCATAGGACGAGCTTCGCCCGTCAATCCCAGTAGATGTCTTTCGGAATCCTACGACGTTCGTTAGTGCTGTGCTAAGGTTGCTCACATTCACACAGTCTGATGACTGAGGTGACACGAACGCTACGCAGTCCTTACGATCTTCTACAAGATTGTCGATGACATAGCGAGAAACTACACCATCATGTGGTCCACAAACGACCAGCGAAATATCAACCTCTTCTGGATTGTTAAAGATATCATATCCATTCTGGAATGGGCCGGGAGTAGTAGCATTCCCGTCCGTTCCTCCAGATATGTCGCTCGACAGAGGAAGGTGATTCCTTGTCGGCGCGCCGGGGAACGCTGACCCGATAATGTTTTTGAATGCGACACCCGCAGCATCCGCCATCAATGTGCCGAGATCTACATCAGATGCACCGGTAGTTTGAATGTCTACGGAGCCGAACGGGAGAACTACCGTGAAGTGTTCACCTGTAGTGATGCTAGTTGAGTGGTTTGCCCAGTATATATATTGACTCTGATCATTTATTACGTTGACGTAATAATTGGAAGTTCCATCCGAATTCCTAGCATCCGATGCCTTAGATACATTTGGAAATGTCTCAAGGACGGTGTTCTTTGTTCCCGTGATGATACCCGTGCGATCTGAAATGGCAATGTGGATTTCATCCTCCGTCGCGTTTCGCTGAACTGCATATTCTGAATTGCCAGGGCCCAGGTCAAAGTTGTCGGCGAACTCCCACTTGCGAGAAACAAGTAGGTTACTTGCGGTAACTGGAATTTCACGATCGAGGGTGATAGAATCTAGTATATTCGAACCATTTAGGCCAATCGGGTTATTTTCAACAACAACATATGACCCGGATGGGATGTTCGCAGCAGGATGAATGGCCCCGGTGGAGTCTACTGTCGCGCCAAAATCAGATTCAGGAGCATTCGCTGTCGAACTAAAGGTGATTACATCACCCTTCACGAATTCCAGATTGCGAACCTGATTCCCCTCGAATCTTACAATATTAGACCCGGAAACAACATTGGCCGAGAACCCAAGAGATGTGTTAGAAAACTGGCCAGGAACCGAATCGCAGACAGAAACTCGAAGCGCGTTTCCCACTGCACCGGGATACTTTGCTACCCAATCTCCGAATGTTGTCTTTGTAGTGACATCGTAGTCAGATCGATTCTTAACTAGAGCCGTAACACCAGCCGATGTTGCGTTATTTGCTCCACTGGCATCTGATGTATTGACCACGCGAACAACTTTGAGCTTATTGCCATAGTCAAGGAAGTTTGATGCGGAGAACCAATGCTCAAAGTTATTTGAGTCTGGTTTACCGAAGCGCCGAACAAGCGCCGACTGAGAGTCAATCAAAACAATCTCGTCAACTGGTCCCCATGCGAATGTACCTACAAACGCACCATCTGTTGTGCCAACAGCCGGGATAATCGTAGTC
>UEXM01000606.1_pt1 | contig 36464 bp, 55 predicted proteins | sample 1796661 | NCBI WGS metagenome assembly UEXM01 (sample SAMEA4772469, study PRJEB27181) | metagenome
TAACTACAAATATTTTATCTTCAAAAAATGTAGCCATAGGTAATAATGCTTTAAAAACTCATAATCTTGGTTCAGCAGGTGAAGGTTTAAATGTAGCTATTGGTCATGGTGCAGGTGAAGAAATTACCACAGGCACACAAAACACTATTGTAGGTGCTTTAGCAGGGGATGCACTAACAACAGGAAGTTTAACTGCTGTTGGATATTCAGCAGGATCAGCCGCAACAACATCTATTGGTAATGTTCTTATGGGAGAACTAGCAGGAACCGCTATTACTGACGGTAACAATAACACTGCTGTTGGTTCACAAGCTCTTAGCACAACTACATCGTCAACTGATAATACGGCCATAGGACATGATGCACTTAGATACCTTTCAACAGGCACAGAAAATACTGCTGTAGGTTCTGAAGCATTAGACGCTTGTACTGTAGGCAATGGAAATGTTGCGGTAGGAGTTCAAGCACTAAGCACTGACCAAAACGGTAGTCGCTCAACTGCTGTTGGTACTACTGCTTTAAAAGTTCAAGAAGCATCAGGAAGCACTAGCAATAACTATTATAATGTGGGTCTTGGATATGGCGCAGGTTTAGCTGTTACATCAGGATATTATCATACTTTAATAGGTAGCCTTGCTGGAAACAGTATGACAACTGGAGTAGGAAATGTTTGCGTAGGTTATGATGCTGGTGATAATATAACTACTGACTCTGATTATAATGTTTGTGTTGGTTTCAATTCAGGTGATGGGTTAATTTCTGATGGTGATAATAATGTTTTCGTTGGAGCGCACACGACAACTAATACAGGTAGTTCTGATAATCAAATTGTAATCGGTTACACTGTAGACAGTGTTGGTGGTGGGTATATTACTCTTGGTAATAACTCAGGTGGCAGGGTGTATAATCATCCATACTCAAATGCTTCTTGGACAAGAACGTCAGATGAACGTATCAAAAAAGACATACAAACAAATACTGATTGTGGATTAGATTTTATAAATGATTTACGAACAGTAACTTACAAATGGAAAGCACCTTCTGAACACCCAGAAGAATTTAAAAGCTACGATTCTAATATTACAGAGGCATCACATACTGAAAAAATGTATGGCTTTATTGCTCAAGAAGTTAAAGCAGCAATGGATACACATAACATTACAGACTTTGCAGGTTGGCACGTTACTTCAGAAAGCCAAGGAAGTCAGCAAGGTATTTCTTATGAAATGTTTGTTATGCCTTTGGTCAAAGCAGTTCAAGAGTTAAGCGCAGAAGTTGAAACCTTAAAAACTAAAGTAGCAGCATTGGAAGGTGGATAATGAGCAACGCAAGAAATATAGCCTCTGGAGCCAAGTTTGTAGAAACCGCTGGCGATACTATGACAGGTAACTTGGGTATTCATGAAGCAAGTCCTTCTGGTTCTCTCCATGTAAAGGGTACATCATCAACTCACGGTAAAATAATATTAGAAGCTGGCGGCTCTGGTGGTTCAGCTAATAATAATTTTATGGAGTTTAACAAGCATGACGGCACTAAGTTAGGTGAATTAGAAGTTGGAGAAAGTGTTACTAATGGTGGCAGTTTGGTTTTTAAAACCACACCGTCAGGCGGTTCTGCGACTACAAGAATGACCGTCAATCACGATGGCATTGTAACAAAGCCTAATCAGCCAGCGTTTGCGGTACATACTGTTCCAATAGGGTTTACTACTGGTCAAGTTCTTAACTGGCAAACTGAAGAGACTGACATAGGAAATAACTTTAATATGTCAAATGACAGATTTGTTGCCCCTGTCTCTGGTTTCTACAGTTTTAGTCTTATCTGTTTTACAGACAGAACAACATCAACTGGTGATGTGTATTGGGATGTAAGAAAAAACGGAGCTTCTTTTTGGAGACACTATATTGGTAAGGATGGAGCAGCCAATGTTCATGTTCAGTTACAAGGGGGAACGCAGATATATTTAGCAGCTAATGATTATGTAGATGTTTATTTCAATGCGTCAGTTGTTAACTCTATGCCCTCTTCTGGTATACATAATAGATTTAGCGGATACTTAATAGGTTAGGAAGAACACATGAGCAACGCAAGAAAACTAGCAGAGGCCGACTAGATGCTAGGCTTTGCTCCCATAGCAGGAGCGTCTATTGCAGACGTAGGAATTGTTAAATACAGTTTAACGCCTGTCTATAATGGCAATGCAGTAACAATACCAAACGCTGTTATGGTGGAGATCGAAAACTTTGCTCCACCAGACGTAATATCTGGCGCGGTATCTATCCCCCCTGCCGTTTTACTTTATGGCATAAACTTTAGCCCTGCCGATATAAACACTGGCGCGGTAGACATAGGCACGGCTCAGTTTGCCCACGATTATCAACTTGTCGGAACAAACGTAGATACTGGTGCGGTTTCTATAGGCAACGCTACAACTACAATTACTTATAACTTTGCAGGCAATGCTGTTAGTACGCAAAACCCGACTGTCGGTAGCCCGATACTTACGCAAGATTATCAGATTGTTGGTAACGATGTCATTACTGGAAATGTTGACGTTGGCACTGCAATCACAAGCATAAGCCATATATTCGTTGGTAATAACGTTATCAGTGGTGCGGTAGATGTTGGGAAAGCCAGATTTAGGTTCGAAGAAATAAACGTACCGCCTAAAAATTACACAGAAATTAATGTACCATCTGAAACTTATACTGAGATTAATATACCATCTGAAATATGGACGGATGCGGCCTAACATGATATGTTTGCATAAATAGGAGATTATTATGGCTATTAGTATTACGAAACCAACAGTGGGCGGTAGTCAGGACACTTGGGGCGAAACGCTAAACACTGCGCTAGACACTATTGTAGACGGTGTAAACGGCACAAGCGGAACTGTAGCCCCTGATTTAAGCGCATTGAAAATAAATGGCACTACTGTCACGGCAACGCCTACAGAACTTAATATTATGGATGGCGACACAAGTGCAACGTCTACAACCGTAACTGGAACTGACGCTATTGTTTTTAACGACAACGGTGTAATGAAGCAAGTTACCTTAAATGACATAAACACATTTATTCAAGCGCAGGCAGGAAGCGCAGGCAACGGTCAAATTACTGTTACGGGTGGTGGAGCGTTAAACGGAAGCGGTTCATTTACTGTTAATCAAACTGGCAATACGACAGTTACTTTAAATCACGATACAAGCAGTCAGGGTAGTTCAAACAATAGTGGTAACACATTTATTCAAGATATAACCCTTGATAGTTATGGACACATTACAGGACTTGGAACGGCAACAGTAGCTTCTGGTTCAAGTGGCATTCCTAAATCTGTATTTGCAGGAAAAACAAGCGCAACTACATCTGTTAGCAATGTTTTAAATGGTGATGTTTTAATTGTTTGGTTAGCAGATTTAGCAACAAGCAATACAAGTGAATTTGTTCAGATTTGGGATCAATCAGGGTGGGTAGGATTTAACCCAAGTAGTACAATGTTAGCTAGTTCATCAAGTGCCTTACGATGGGAAAACACGACAGGATCAACTAAAGCTGTTTATGTGCGTGGCGGTATTTCAAGCACAGGCTCTGTTGGACGTTTAATGACGTTTCATTATTAAGGACAAAATATGCCATTAATTCCATTAGATTTACCAGCAGGATTTTACCGAAACGGTACAGATTACGAAGGGTCTAATCGTTGGCGTGACGGTAGTTTAGTCAGATGGCTAGACGGCTCTATGCGTCCTGTTGGTGGTTGGGAAGCTAGAAAGAACGGCTTTACTAAAAATCCAGTAAGAGGAATGCATGCTTGGCAAGATAACAATGGTACGGCTTGGCTTGCAGGCGGTAGCTTCGATGAGCTAGTTGTAATGACAGGCGCAGGCATTGCCTACGATATTACGCCAGATGATTTAGCAGGCGGCAGAGAAAGTGCAGCGGTTAATACTGGTTATGGTTTTCAGTATTATGGTCAGGATTATTACGGCAACCCTAGACCTGTAAACAGCGATAGTATTCCGCAAGAGGCAAGCACTTGGCAACTAGATAACTTTGGTCAAAACCTCATAGCATTACATCAGGACGATGGCAGATTATTTGAGTGGCCTTTATCTACAACTACTGGTTCTGAGCTAGTTGCCAATGGCACATTTGCTGGTGATACAAACTGGAATAAAGGCGTAAACTGGTCAATTGCAAATGGATATGCTTCTTATACACAACGCAAAGCAACTTTTGCTGCAGATAACACTGTTATTCCTACGTTAAATTATACTGTGACCGTAGCAAATGTTGGCGGTGCAAATAAGTATATTTTAAACGGTGCTACTGCGCCTGCCCTTACTCTTGTGCAAGGAACGACTATAGTTTTTGATGTTAGTGATGGAACAAACTCTGGGCATCCGTTTAGGTTTAAAGATGCAGGGGGCAATTCTTTTTCTGTAACTGCAAGCGGTACAGAGGGAACGTCAGGAGCCACAGTAACGCTAGTTGTTCCTACATCTGGAACAATGCCTGCCTCATACTATTGCACCATTCATGGGGCTTCTATGGGAGCTAGTGTGACAACTGCAGTCAACACAACTGTTATAAATTATTCTACAGAAACGATTACTGTAAATGCACCTTCGGGAGCAACAACAAACGGATTTACTAATGGTGATGAAGTTACTTACACTGTGCCAACAGGACAAGCAGCAATAGGTGGCTTAACTTCTGGCACAAATTACTTTGTAGTTTCTGTAACGCCTAATTCATTAAAACTTGCAGCAACCTCTGGCGGTGCAGCTATTAATCTTACCGCACCATTATCAGTAACAGCAAATGGTAGTAGCGGTTCGGTTGTGGTTTTGGCTACTAATAAAATAGTAATTTCCAATACATTTACGAACGGTGATAAGGTTGTTTATTCTAACGGAAACGGCACAGATATAACTGGTTTAGTAAACGGCACAGAATATTTTATTGTTGGTGCTAGTTCATCTGAGTTTCAGCTTGCAGCAACGTCAGGTGGCGCAGCAATAGCACTCACAGCATTAGGCACTGGAACGGCGCATTCATTTACTAAGCGTTTAGGCGCAACGCATGAATTAGCCAGAGTAAATTTTGGTGTTTTTGATCAAACGGTAAGTGGTTTAGTTGTAAGCCCAGATAGCCAAGACAGCCATGATTTGGAAATTACACTGATTGATCGAAACGATGATGGTAATCCTTCCACAATACCTAATGTAAAAGTTAAAGTTACTGGCACAACTACAAGTACGGTAAACATAGATCAGACGCTTGTAGTCGGATCAAATATATTTAGATTTGGCGCAACGGATGCCGCTGTTAAAATAGAAATAATACCACAAGTATATAATACTCCAAATTTTGATATTGATAACGTATCTTTAAAGAAAAGAACTGTTACCGCGCCCATTGCAAATGCACCAATCGACAATAAGGGTATGGTTGTAACAGAAGAGCGTTTTATCTTTGCATTAGGTTCTGGCGGCAATAGTCGTAGAGTTAGTTGGTGTGATAAAGAAAATAATCAGCAGTGGACGCCAGCGGCAACAAATGAAGCAGGCGATATTGAGTTAGCTACTGCAGGACAGATAATGCAGGGCATAAGAGGCCGTGGCGTTACACTGATTTTAACTGACACAGATGCTCACGTTGCACAGTATATCGCGCCACCTTATGTGTATTCATTTCAAAGAATTGGAACGCATTGCGGAGCAGTTTCTAGGCTTTCTGCGGTGGCTGTTGACCGTGGTGTATTTTGGTATGGGCAAGAAAACTTCCATTATTTTGATGGTAACACGGTGCAAACGTTAAAGTGCGATGTACATGATTACGTCTTTGGAGACTTTAACAAAGATCAACAATCTAAAGTTTGGGGTATGTCCGTTGGTTCTGAGGACGAAATCTGGTGGTTTTATTGTTCTGCATCTTCAACCGAAATAGATAGGTATGTTGGCTATGATGCGGCAGAGGGTCATTGGCTCATTGGTAATTTATCAAGAACGTCAGGCGTAAGCAGAGGTGTATTTGCTCATCCGTTTATGGCAGGCGAACTAGCAGAAACATTAGATATAAATGTAAGTGTTGTAAATGATGGTGGTAATAAATATGCGTTTAATACTTATTTGGGTTATGCGCCAACATTGCAATTAATCAGAGGCAAAACTTATAAATTTAAACAAGATGCGGCAAGCAATGCAACGCATCCTTTTAGATTTTCTACGCAACCAAACGGAACGCATGGCGGTGGGGTAGAATATACAGAAGGTGTTACGAAAGTAGGAACGGCAGGACAGGCAGGAAGCTACACGCAAATAGTGGTTGGGGCTAATACGCCTACTTTGTATTATTATTGCGTTAATCACTCTGGTATGGGGTCAACAGCAAATGTTGTAGAGCCAGTAAGTATATTTAACCATGAGTATGGTCATAACTACGATAGCCAACCTATATTCTGCGAAACAAGTTCAATCAGTATTGGTAACGGCGATCAGATAGCTAAAGTTACTGAGGTTATACCAGATGAAAAGACGCAAGGTGATGTTAACCTTAAATTCAAAACACGCTTTAATCCTAACGATGTAGAGCGTGAATATGGTGCATATAACCCTAGCAACCCTACGTCAGTACGGTTTTCTGGTAGGCAAATCCGCATGAGGGTAGAGGGTGATCAAAACGTTGATTGGCGTGTTGGCACTATGCGCTTAGATGTAAAAGCAGGAGGCAGACGGTAATGCCAGTGACACCGCCTATTCTTGGTGAGGATTTACGACAGTGGGGCAGACAACTTAATTTGTTTCTAAGCAGAAATTTGGGTAAGTTATACTTTAAAACCAGTGACGATAACCCTAGCGAAAACGGTATATTTTTGTGGGATGAAGATAAGAATTATCCTGTTGTGTCAGCGCAAAACGCATTTAAGCAGATTGCAATGAAGCAAACCACGCCTAGCTCTAGTGTTGGTGCGGCTGGTGATGCGGCTGGCATGATAGCTTGGGATACGTCTTATATTTATATTTGTACTGGCACACATAACGGTAGTGCAGCAATTTGGAAGAGGGTAGCATTGTCTACATATTAAATGGCAAAAGATTTTATTTTATCAGATGATTTAGAAATATGCAGACCGTGGATTGAAGCGGCATTGGTATATACGGGTGGCACACATCACTTCGATGATATTGTAAAAAACTTAGCACTTGGGACCATGCAGTTGTGGCCTAGTCCAAGGGGGTGTATTGTTACTGAAATTGTGGTATATCCAAGAAAGAAAGTATTAAATATTTTTTTAGCTGGTGGTGAGTTAGATCAAATATTAGAAATGAATGATGATGTTAAAGCTTGGGCAAAGTCTCACGGGTGTACCGCTGCAACTATGGCTGGGCGTATTGGATGGAAAAAACCATTGGCCCCGCTAAATTGGAAGCTACAACAGGTGTGTTTTATGAAGGAGTTCGACGATGGCTAAAGGCGGTAGGGAAAGTAAAGATACAACTATGCCCACATTTATGGAAACGGCTATTCAGCAAGGTATCGGGATGGGTACGGATCTGGCTGGTTCACCATATGCAGCATATCGCGGTCCTGATGTAGCGGCTTTTAGTCCTCTCCAGAATGCAGCTTTTCAAGGGACGGACCAAATGTCATCAGCATTCGGAATGCCCACTACAGGCGGTGCTAATTATATGCCAGAGCCTGTTCAAGCTGGTGGGGCTATGGGATACTCAGCGGCCCCAATATATGATCAGGCGGTAGCTAATCTTCCAGCACCAGTGTCAGAGTTTTATTCAAGTTTTGGTATTGATCCAAATACAGGCGAAGTGGGAAGTCGGCAACCCTCTCAGCAACCAGTATCATTAGAAATGCAATCACGCGGTAGAGGGGGTAAGTAAATGGCGGGTTCAGCTAATCCAGCAATGACGGTCAATCCGTTTCAACAGGCTTCAGCGGCTCAATCGCAAGCCTTACAAACATACGCAAACCCAAGTGCAACTGCAATGAACATGATGAACCCTTACCAACAAAATGTTGTTGATAAGACATTGCGTGACGTTGGTTCAGCGGCTCAGATGGGAATGAATACCCTAGATGCACAAGCTCAAGCGGCTGGTGCTTTTGGGGGTTCAAGGCATGGGATACAGGGTGCAGAAGCTCTTAAAGGTTATCAACAGCAAGCATTAGATCAGGTAGGAGCCTTAAATCAGCAAGGATACAATCAATCGATGAACGATGCATTCAGGTCAGCACAAGGTTTGCAAAATGCTGGGCAGCAATCTTTTGGTTATGGGCAAGCAATACAGAACCAGCAAATGCAGCAAGGCGCTATGCAGCAACAGATGATGCAAGATTTGATTAATTCAGGCAAAGGAATGTTCTCTGGATTTGTTGGTCAACCAGCCCAAAATCTAAATAATCTAATCGGAACAATCTCAGCGCAACCTACTTTATCGGGTTCAACTTCGTCCTTCCAACCTGGATTATTCAATTATTTTCAAACACTTAGCAGTATGCCAAGGGGATAAATGACTGAATGGCTCAAACATTTAATATACCTTTTGGAACGCAATTAGCGTTTCTTTATGATGAGCTTTTAGGTAAAGAAAAGAAAACTTTCGACGCTTTCAAAAGCGGTAATTTTTCCACCCCAACAGAATATGCAGTAGCCTTTGAAAACTTATATGAAAGGTCGGATGGCTCAAACATAGAGCGGCGCACAAGATTTGCTGATGAAGTCTTTGCAGAACTTAATAAAGACAACCCTGACTTGTCCGAAAATGCATTAGAAGCTTCCAAATTTCTAGGGAGTAAAGGCTTTAACAATGCACAAAAGGCTGGCATTATTGGTAACTTGATGGCTGAAAGCTATAAAACATTGTTGCCAGATGCTTTTAATTCAAAGGGTGGCGGTCAGGGGGCATACGGTATTGCACAATGGCGTGGATCTAGGCTGGAAGATCTGGTAAACTTCAATAAGAACTATCCAAATACAGAACCACCATTAAACGCAAATAAAAATTTAGGTCCAATAGTAAGAGGGACAACTTCAGAAGAAACGTCAGGAGAAAACAGAATGGCTTCATTAATGGATATGTTGATGGGCAGACGCCCTGAAGAAGAAAATAGATCTGAAATGACGGGCATGAATAGGTTCTTTAATCAGCGCAATCAAGCTACTGGTTTGACCCCGTTTCAATCTTTAGGGGCTGGCATGGATAGTTTAATCCTTCGTGGCTACGGTCAGGGGGAAGCAATTCGTGAGCAAGGTCTACGTCAGGCTGCACAAGATAAAACCAATCTCACAGCGGATTTTTTTAGAGGTCAACCTAACGGAGCATTGTATGCTGAAATGCTTGAAATGGGTGTGCCAATAGGCCAAGTTTATACAGCTTATCAAAAGGCCCAAGCGGGTGACTACGTTGTTGTGGGGAATACTCTTATTGATCGAAGCAAAAATCCACCAACAGTAATATTTGAAGCTAAAACTGGGGGCCAATCGCAAGGCACGATAAAACTCCCCGACGGAACTGAAATAAGTCTTGGTAAGCAGAGTGAAGCTCAAGCCAAGGGAATGGATTTTGGTGCGCGAATGGAACTAGCCAATATGACAATTAATCAGGTAGAAGATATTGGTGCTGATTTAGGTCAAACGTTTTTTTCAAAAATACCAGTTTTTGGGAATGCAATGGTAAGCACAGAGTTTCAACAATACAATCAAGCTAGAGAACAATTTATTAACTCAGTGTTACGTCGGGAATCTGGTGCTGCCATTGCAGCTAGTGAATTTGAAGGCGCAAACAAACAATACTTTCCCCAGCCTTTTGATGGACCAGAAGTTATAGCTCAAAAAAGGGCGGCACGACAGATTGCGATTGACATGATTTTGGCTTCATCAGGTCCAAACGCAAGTGAGTTAGCAAAACAGAAAGCTAACGAATTAGCTAAATCGATTAACCCGTTATTTGGAACAGAAGAGTATAAGAAAGAACGCGAATTATTAAAAAGTGGCGGTAATAAAAGCAAAACCGCTGGTGGAAATAATATCGTTGATCCTAGTTCGTTTTAATAAGGAAAAATTATGGCTGAAGAAAAATTTAGAATAAAAGAAACTAGAGAACAGTTTTTCTTTAACGCTCCTGATAGTGATCGTGTGATAATGATACAGGCGGCTTCTCAGGAAGAAGCAAACAAAATAATGGATAACTTAAAACCTGAGAGAACAACTTACGTCGCTATAGGTCCAGATGGAAAACCATTGTGGAGAAAAACAGGTGAAGGGAAAAAAGGTGGTTTTGTAGGTGATGTTGTTTTAGAAAGTATTCAAGGGCAAAGATTTTTAACTGGTCAATCTATGTCCTCAAGTGATCCCGCTGATGTAGAAAAATTTATTAATGATCAAGTTAGTACATCAGAAATGGCTACTAGCTCAGTTAATCAAGCTATCATACAAGAAAATCCCAATGCCGCACGTGCAGCCGTTGGACGCCAAGTATCGCTGGGTGGACTTGGCTCTTTTGCAGATGAGGCCATTAATTATCTATTTGGCGGTGATTACAAAAAAGCTAACGACGCATACGTCAGAGCAATGAACGCAGAAAAACCACTAGAAACATTTCTAATACAGGCGGGTGTAACTACGGCTGAAACAGCTTCAATTGTTGGAGCGTTTCCACAACTTCTTAGACTTTTTGGTGCTGGTGTACAGGGGAGTAGTAAACTAGCGCAATCTGTGAGGTCTGGTACAGCCGCTGGTACAGCGGCTGGCATAACATCGGGTATACAATCGGCTGGGGAAGCGGAAGATGGAAATCGATTTAAAGAAGGTATGATTGGTGGTGGTCTTGGCCTTGCTACTGGTGGTGTTATTGGTACTGGTACGCCATTTATTGGTGATGGATTTAATCGTGTTGCCGAAGTAATTAAGAAATCTGATATTGCTCAAATAGCGTCAACGCTAGGAATTAGCCGATCAGCGGCAATGGTAATCAAAAGCTCTATTACTCAAGGTGGAGACTTTGGAAAAATGATCCAGAATATTTCAAAGGCTGGTGAAGAGGGAATGATTGCGGATGCTGGTGTGGCGGCTCAAGCACTTACTGATGCAGCGGCTGCGGCTGGTCCAGAGGCAGCGGAAACGGTAGCCACCAATATTTCTAAACGTGCTGACAAAGTCATGGGTAATTTAGATAAAACTCTAACTGAAGAGCTTGGAGGGCAAACACTTGGTCCTAAATCTGCATTGAAAATTATAAGAGATCGTCAGGGTACTCAAAGAATAGATGCTTACAATATAGCTTACGAAACCCCCGTAAATTACGGTAGTCAGGCTGGCATAGCCTTAGAAGAAGTTTTGGATACGATAGATCCATCCATCATGGAAGCAGCCGTTAGAAGAGCAAATATTAGAATGAGGGCTGACAATCTAAAAAATATGCAAGTCAAAGCTACCATAGGTGATGACGGTGAAATAACTTTCAGCAACCCGCCAAATGTAATGCAATTAGATTACATTAAGAAAGCGTTGGGTGGATTGGCAGAGGATAGTAAGGGTGAATTTGGTAAAATAACAGACGATACCCGATTGTATTCTAATCTATACAGGCGGCTTAGAAGCGCAATGAATAACGCTATAACAGATGTAAATGGAAACCGTGTTTATCAAAATGCTACCCAATTTGGTGGTGACGTACTGCAAGAAGAAGCGGCATTTAAAATGGGTCGTGACTTGTTAAACAACAGAGTAGAACTTGAAGATGTTCTAGAAAGTTTAGGAAGTGATCCTTCAGTAGCTCAACTTGCAGCATTGCGTATGGGTTTACAGCAATCAATTCGAAAATCATTAAATGACGTTAAAATTTTACCAAGTGATACCGAAATAGCTTCAAGGCAATTAGCTCAGTTTATGAAAGCAACAGGATCGCCCAATGCAATTGCTAAGATAAGAGCCGTAATGGGTGACGGGGCCGACGCTCTAATAGCCCAGATCGATCAAGTTCAAACCGCTGCAAGCACAAGGGCTTCCGTATCTGCTAATTCTAAAACGCAAATCAGGTCATCCACACAGAAAATGGTGGAAGATCTAACAGCGGCTGGTCCAGTGCGAACTTTTCTTGAAGGTAAGCCAGCGGCTGGCGCACAACAATTAATTCAAGAGCTAACAGGATTTACTAAAGAGTTTGGTGAACGACAACGTCAAAGTATTTTTAACGAAATATCTGAAGCTTTAACAAGGCGTGGATCAGATGATGCCACAGAGGTTCTGGAAGTTCTAAGTCGTGTTCAACGTGGCTTGGAAGTAAGTAACGAAGATAGACAATTCGCAGCTACAAGATTAGCATTCTACTTACAGGGCGCAAATCAGAAAACTACTGAGCAACAAATATCAGAAGAGGCTGGGCGTAAAGAAGAGACTAATTTTCCAAGATACGGTCTTGGGCTACTACCGATACTACCATAGGAGAAATAAATGGAATTAGAACCATTAGACCAAACGCAAATTGAAGGTATAGTTTCTCATGCTATTGAGGAAGCGGTAGATTTTATATCGGGTGAAATTACACCTCAAAGGACAAAAGCTCAAAAGTATTTTGATCTAGAAACAGATCTGGAACATGAACAGGGAAGATCAAGCGTCGTAGCTACTAAGTGTCGTGAGGTGGTTCGCGGCATTAAACCGTCGTTACAGCGTGTATTCTTAGCTAGTGAAAAGCCAGTAGAGTTCGTTCCTAGAGGACCAGAGGACGTCCAACAGGCAGAGCAAGCGACACAGTTTATCAATTATAAATTTCAACAGATGAACGGGTACAGAATTATCAACGACGTTTTCCAAGATGCGTTGGTTAAGAAAATGGGTATTGCTTACGTCTACTATATGGACGCAATGAGAAGCGAAATTCATACTTACAGAAATTTAAGTGATGATGAATATGCATTGCTGGTCAGTAATGATGACGTTGAAGTTCTAGAACATGAAGCAGTTATGAAGATCCAAGTGGATGAAGATGGTGCTGAAATGGAAATGCCAGAACACGCTGTTAAGATTTCACGGCAAAAACCAGATGGTAAAATGTGCGTAGAAAGTGTTCCACCAGAGGATTGGTTCTGCGATAGGAATGCCAGATCAATTGATGATTATTATGTGGTAGGTCATAGCTCTGAAATGCGCGTAGCAGATTTGCTTGCTATGGGCTTCTCAATGGATGATTTATCTGACATTAATAGTGGCGATTATTCTGTAACTGATGATGAGGCTGAGTTTGAACGTCGTGGGTTTTCTGTGGATGAAAGCGAAGATGAAAACTCAAGCACTGCTTCTAAAAAAATAACGGTCACGCAAGCTTTTATGGAATTGGACATTGAGGGTACTGGTATTCCCCAGCTTTACCAATTCATTTGTGCTGGAGCCAACTATAAACTTTTAAATTTTTATGAAGCTGATCATGCCCCATACGCATTGTTTGAAGTAGATCCAGAGCCTCATGCAATGTTTGGAACGTCATTGGTTGACTTGGTTATGAATGATCAAGACGCAGCCACATCGATGCTTCGTGGCATATTGGATAATGCTGCACTGGTTAACAATCCCGCCATGCAAATAGTAGATGGTCAGGTTGCGGTAGATGATTTACTTTCAAATGAAATAGGTCGCGTTATCAGAGTTAAAAATTTAAACGCGATTGGTGAAATGGCGGTTCCGTTTACAGCGGCTCAGACATTGCCAGCCCTACAATATTTTGACCAGTTAGTTGATAATAAAACTGGCGTCAGTAAAATGGCGCAAGGGTTAGATCCTGAAGTCTTAAAGAGTGCTACAGCCACCAGTGTGGCGGCATCGATGGAAGGGCAAGCTGGGCAAGCTGAAGTCATTGCCAGAAACTTAGCTGAAGGTGGTATGCGTCGATTGTTTAAATTGATGTTAGATCTTTACGTTAAAAATTCTGAAGATGAAGAAATTATGAGAATGAACGGTTCATTTGTTCCTGTTGATCCAATGGCGTGGAATACAGAAATGGATCTAATAGTTAATGTCGGTATAGGCACTGGGCGTGAAGCAGAGCGTCTTGCATCACTGCAAATGGCTTTTGGTATACAGCAACAGATATACCAGACTTACGGGCCTACAAACGGCCTTGTGACGCTCTCACAGCTTAGAAACACAATGGCTGATATACTGGCGATTGGTGGCGTTAGAAATATAGACAGGCATTTTCTACCCATGACGCCAGAAATGGAACAGCAAATGATCCAACAACAGCAACAACAGCAAATGATGATGATGCAACAACAGCAACAACAGCCAGATCCAATGACTATGGCTATGCAAGCTGAAGCAATGAAAACCCAAACAGAAGCACAAGTTCAAATGCAAAAGACTGCAATTGATAATCAATACAAAATGCATAAGTTGGGTATGGATGATGATCTTGCCCGTGATAAGATGGTACAAGATCTAGCGGTAGAGGTTGCTAAAGTTCTTGGTCAGTATGGAACAGCGGTTGATACTCAGTCAATTAAAGCAGAACAGGATGCTGAAAGGCAGCATAACGAACAAATGAAAAATATGGGAATGAACGGTAGTGGATATTGAACAGAGCGCAAAACGCTCCAAATCATTACTAGAGAACGAATGGTTTAAGGAAACCATAAAGAATTTGCGGGATACACAACTTCGTATCTTTGCAAATAGCAGCGCCCCAGAGGTGGAACAACGTGAGGATGCTCACGCCATACTCAGGGCGTTAAACGCAATAGAGTATTCGTTGCAAGCTGATGTAGATGCAATGACGCTCATAGAACGGAAGGGAAAGCACCGTGGAAACGACTAACCCATTAGGGGACAATGTACAGGAGGTTGTCGATAACCTAATTATGGAAACTCCTAAAAATCAAGATGAAGTAACTGATGAAGTGGTTGAGGCAATTCTGGACACGGAAACCGAAACTGAAGAAGAGGTTGCCGAAGATGTTGATGTCGATGATGTATCAGACATCGATGAAGAAATACCTGATACTGAGGATATTGAGGAAGAAGAGCCAACTGTTCAGCAAGAACTTTACCAAGTCAAAATTGATGGCGAAGATCGTGAAGTCACCTTGGATGAATTGAAACGGGGTTATTCAGGGCAAAAGTATATCCAAAAGGGAATGAGTGACGTAGCTTCTCAGAAAAAAGAAATTGAGAAGCTAACAAGCGAAACGTCCCAAGAACGCCAAATGCTACAGCAAATGATGCAGCAAATGCAGCAAGGTAATATTCCTATGATACCTGAGTATCCAGCGGAGGAACTCAAACAGAGTGACCCTTTCAGGCATTCTCAGATGGCAGAAGAATATCGTCGTGCAGTTGAACAACGTCAACAATGGGAACAGCAAGTTAAAATCGTTGCACAACGGGAGAAAGCGGAGCAAGAACGGCTCCACGTTCAAAATCTAGAACAGCAAGCCATGCGGCTTTCTGAGTGGATGCCCGAATATAGGGACGAAAAGAAACGTGCTGACTTCATGGTAGATATGTCCAAAAACGCAAAAAAGTTTTACAAGTTAACCGATGACCAAATCGGCACTGTTAAAACAGCGGAAGAGGTTATGATCTTAAATGACGCTGTCCAATGGAGAAAACTACAGGATAGCAAAAAAACTAAAGTCGATAAAAAGACTGAGGGGGCTAGACCCGTAGTAAAACCTTCAGCAGCCCGTGCCAAAGGTGCAGCTAAAGCTTCAAATGCTAATAAACAGAAGGCGGCAATGAGCAAGTCAGGGAGCATCGATGATGTTGCAAGCTGGCTTACATCTTAATCTTTTGTCAAAAGGACTAAAATCATGGCTGTAACAGCTAACACAAATGAGACATATGATGTCACAACAATTCGGGAGGATTTGCAAGAAGCATTAACCTCAATAACTCCAACTGAAACTTTGCTGATGAGTACAATCGGTTCTAAGAATGTAGACAATACTTTTTTTGAATGGGCCGAAGTTGACTTAGCAGCTACAGGTGCAAACAGACAGATAGAGGGTGACGTTGGTTTAGCCAATACAGCCCCCACGAATGCTGTTCGTAAGGGTGGTTACACACAAATCTCAGCTAAAACTGTAGAAGTTTCTTCTACAAACCAAGCTGTAAATGGTGTTGCAAACGCACAGACTGTAGCAAAGCAAGTTGCTTATAAGCTTTCTGAGCTAAAGCGTGACATGGAAGCTATGCTTCTAGATAACGTAGCGGCTGCGGCTGGTTCATCTGGTACTGCAAGACAGACCGCTGGCTTACCAGCATACCTAACCTCAAATGTTTCACGGGGTTCAGGTGGTGCTAATGGTACAACTTCTGGTGCTGGTGAAAGTGGCTTTGTTAACGCAGCGGCTACTGATGGTACACTTCGTCCGATTACTGAGGCTCTTTTAAAAACGGTCATACAGTCATGCTGGAACAATGGTGCTGAACCAACAATCGTTATGTGTGGACCAGAGCAAAAACAGAAAATATCTACCTTTACAGGCAACGCAACTAAGTTCCAAGATGTGGACGCGAAGCGTTTAACAGCCGCCGTAGACGTCTATATTTCTGATTTTGGGACTGTAGAAATCGTGCCGCAAAGACATATGCGTAAGCGTACAGTCTCTAGTGTGGTGCATACTCCAGACGTTCTTGTTCTTGATCCAAGCTATGCGGAAGTTGCTTACTTGCAGACTGCAAAACAGGAAGCGTTAGGTAAAGCTGGTTTGTCAGATCGTAGATTGATCTCAGTTGAATATGGCTTACAGGTTACTTCTCAAAAGGCACACGGTATCGTGGCTGATTGTAACGCATCATAAAATTAGGTGGGGCAGCAATGCCCCATCACCTTCATGGGAGAGTAATATGAAAATTAAAATAACTTCAGATAGAAATCCTTGGGCTAATGGTAGCCCACGTGTAAAAGATGATGAAATAGAATTAGATGACGCTGAAGCCAAAGCTTTGATAGATGCTGGCATGGCTATCGCGTATCCGTTTATTAAAGCCTCAGAGCTTAAAGATATGGATCTTAAACCCAAAAGGGCTAGAACATCAAAAGGTCATTTGAAAGCTGATGATCCCAGCACACCCGAAGTTAATGAGGCTTGGGAGGGTGGCGTAGCTCCTAAAAAACGTGGGAGGCCAAAAAAGAAATGAGTGTTCAATCACAGTATTTTGACGAAGATGGTAAAGTAATTATTAAAAGATCTCAGGATATTCAGGATATTTTGGATTTTAATAAAGAGAGAAACATCGAAGGTCACAATCGTAAAGCAGATATGCGGCTGGCTGGGTCTATTCCTTTTGTCGTTATAGAAATGTGGATGAAAGAGTGTGGTGCTAAATTAGGTAGCAAAGAACTTAATGAATACATCAAGAAAAAATTAATGTCTGGTGAATTTAGTAAGTTGGTAGCAAACGGGTTTTAAATGGATCTACCCAAAGTAAATATACTTACCGCTGGCACATTTTCCGTTGCCATACTTAGTGCGGCTGGGGGTTCCATTTGGTATGCTTCAAATCAAGCTTCTATTATTGAAGGATTACAATCAGAAGTGGAAAAGCTAACTGTAGTCAACAACGCGACTGATCGCACCAATTTGATCAGGGATGTAGAAGAAAACTCAGATCGAATAACAGATATAATAAATTATATAACTGAGATCGAAGAGGACGGTGGCGAAACTATTGATGAGATTTACGAAGAGTTTGAGGACGTTTACGAAACGCAAGAAGGATTTCTTCTTCAGTTTAATCAAATCATCAAACTGCAAGCTAGGATAAAAACCCTAGAAAACACAATAGAATATCTTACAAGACGCCCGATTAACTCAGATGGGATGTAACGATGGACCCATTAACAATATTGGGGGTCGTGAAAAGTTCTTTAGCCGCTGGGCGAACTTTAGCAAGTTTATCAAAAGAATTAGGCCAATTTTTTGATGCAACAGATAATGCAAAAAAGAAACTGCAGAAAAAAGGTGCATCTAGTGGTAGCGTAAATAGTATAGCAATGGAACGTTTTGCAGAATTACGCAAAATGGCTCAAGCAGAAGAGGACTTAAAAACGTGGATTTGTGATCCTAGAAATGGTCTAGGCCCATCGCATTGGCAAACTCTTTTAAAAATAAGAAGGGAAGTATTGCAAGAAAAACGCGAAGCAGAGGCTCAAGCAAGGCGTGAGGCTATAGAAGCCCAAGAGTTAGCCATAACCCTAGCTGGTATCTTTTTCCTACTCACAGCGTCTGCTATTGGAGCTACGGCATGGCTGCACCATCTGGGATGGGTAAATATTTGGGATTACTGGCCTTGGTAGCTTATGCGTTAGTTTGGTTTCACTTTGTGCGAACGGATCACTTGCAATATTATTTATTGGATACTTACCCCGATAAAGAAATTTGTTTAATAGAACGTGACAAGGCTAATGTCTTAATCACAGCCAACGACATGATTATTGAATGTATAGCATTATTAGATGACGATAGTAGAGGTGAAGCAAAATAGGTTTGTGGTGTATACAAAAAATGGTAAAGTTGTTATACAGACAAGTGACCTTAGAGTAGCAAGGGGTTTTTTGAATGACTGAGTTTGATAAGGCTGACAGTAATGGCGATGGTGTTATACAGCCATTGGAATGGGAAAAGCTACGCCTAGAAGAAAGACGTTTAGAGATAAACGATCGTGATTTAAAGAGGGATGCCGAAAGACGCTATACTGGCTTCGCATTAGCAGGGATGCTGATTTATCCATTTATTATATTATTGGCTAGTGTTCTGGGCTTTGATCAAGCAGCTTCGTTGATTACGGACATAGCTTCTGTATACGTGATTGCGGCTAGTGGGGTCGTTGCTGCGTTTATGGGCTTCAATGCTTACTCTGCAAAGTCGGATAAGAAAACATCCATGAGTATAGAGGGAGATAAATAATTGTTAGACAAGCTGATAGGCCCTGTAAGTTCCATAATTGATAAGGTGATACCTGATAAGGATCAGGCTGCTAAACTAGCCCATGAGGTCGCTACAATGGCTGACAAGCACAGTCAGGAGCTTGCATTAGCCCAGCTAGAAATACTTAAAAGTGACGCCAAGGGCAACTGGTTCCAATCGTCTTGGAGGCCACTCATAGGATGGCTGGGGGGAATAGGGCTAGGTGTGAATTACATCGTTAGCCCTATATGCGCTGGGTTCGGTGTCATTGTTCCGCAAGCTGATATGTCAGTTATGATGCCTTTACTTTTAGGAATGCTTGGAATGGCTGGCGCAAGAAGTTTCGATAAACTTAACAAAACGGATACAAAAAAATGAGTTTTAAATTAAGTAGACGCAGTCTTGATAGGCTAGAAGGTGTAGATGAAAGTCTGCAGGAAGTCTGTAAAATGGCTATTACTTTATCATCAATTGATTTTGGAATTTTACAAGGTATGAGAACTTTGGAACAGCAAAAAGAATTGGTGGCATCTGGAGCCAGCCAAACTTTAAAAAGTAAACACTTAGAGGGTAAAGCTGTAGATCTGGGAGCGTTCATAAATGGAAGATTATCTTGGGAGCTTAATCTTTATGATAATGTTGCAGACGCAATAAAGGAAGCAGCCACACAATTAGGTGTTGCTATTTGTTGGGGAGCCGCATGGGGTACGCCTCAAGCTAAGTATCCAATGGATATTCGTAAGTGGGAAGGTACAATGGAAGAAGCGATGAATGCTTACATTGATTTAAGACGTTCTCAATCAAGGCGTCCTTTTATTGACGGACCGCATTTTGAATTGATGGATTAGAACTTTTCTGATAGGCGGGTTGTGTCGGGTGGTATTTTTTTGATGTCTTGTTTTTTGCTCTCACTTTAAACACTGTATGTACCACCCGCACGATTATTTGTAGTCAGTTGGTTTAACTAACCTGACATTTTTTCGTGGTAGCCTGTATCGGGTCATCATGTTAATGACCTTTTCAAAAGTAGTATTTAACACATCAGCTATTTGCATTGGCTCTAAGCCATATTTCAGCATCTTGTTTATCATCATGCCACGCGGGGAAACTGCTATCAGGGGCTTTCTTATTGTCTCTTTTCTTTCTGAACCCATACCCAAAGCTCTACGTCGTTCTATTTCTTTTTTAGCTTTTTCTTTTTTTTCCTGAAGTTTCATCAGCATTGACAATTCTATTTCTGTTGGAGTACGTCCAAATGTTTCTTTGAAATTGTCAAATGATACGTCCACATCTATTACTTGTACCATTATATATTGTGTCCTTTTTGCCTAAGTTGTGAAGTATAACGTGTTAACTCTAATCTGGCGTAATGATATTCTGAGTTAACTGTTGGACGGGCGTCCTTACGAAATCTTTCTTCGGACAATCGATCAACCTGTTGACGCAAATACTTTAGCGTCTGTTGTTGCTCTGGGTTTAATCCAATCATCAAAAGTACCCCCAGCTTACGCCAAGTATCCAAGCGGTGACCATTGTAATTGCAATAGCTGCAATCGTTAAATCTTCCCAATCAATCTTCATATTTAAATCCTTCTTTAACAGGTATATTGTAACGTCTACCATATTCCGATTTGGTAGTCTGACATTTGCCATCGAATAAACGCTCCAATAGTTCTGCGTTTTGTTCTGGCGTATTGCTGAGACAGTTAGCGTCCATTTCCCCAGTGATGAGGGCAAGCTCATAATCGCTCATACTGGTATCGCATCTGCAAATCTCAGTCATTCGATGTTCAGGACCAAAGTGTTCAGTCCTGAAGGTGTGTGTGATCCGCTTAGTGTCGCGGCATATGGGACAAGCGTAACTCATTTGCTTATCCAGTATTCCATCATCAAGCATTCCTTGTGAGGGAGTTGCTTGGGTGGTGTGAACTGCATGACCTTATTCATGCGTACCATTATCTTCGTCATAGGCACACGCCTACTTTCGATGATCCATCCATCCTTGCGGATCTTGGTTAGTTCAGCGGCTGGGTTGCAAACCCCAAACATCGACATCATTTCCAAAAGGGAAACCACGTTACCCTCAAGCATGAAATCCAACATTGCGTCAGAAGAAAAAGTTGCCATGAGAAAGTCCTTTCTGGGGGCCGAAGCCCCCGATTAATTATTTGATGTTGATTAAAGTTCTGGCGTGTAGGCACTGAATGTTATAACCGCCAGCTAAGATTGTTCTGATGTGTACTTTGTGACCAGCTACATCGAAGAAACCTTCCAAGCCATTTGAGTATTCAACCAATTCAAATTCTGGGATTTCAGTAACTTCTTTTTTCTTCAATGCATTTGTGATCTGTGCATTACGTCGGTCAATTTTACCTTGAACATTTTTGTAAGCCATATCTAAGCTATCTTGCATAGAACGATGCTTAATTATGTTCATCATTGCTTGTGAGCCGAAATAGCTTAGTTCCCAATCCCAAAGTCTTGCGTGTCGCGCTCTGGGATGTAATTCACGTTTAGCAACTTTTTCTCTTAGCTCTTCATTTTTTTCATCATACAATCTAGCATAATTTTCTTTTTTATCTTTAACGAACTCAACCGCAGAAACGTGCATTTTTTCATCTAATTCTGCGAAAGCTTTATTGATTTGATCTAACATTTTAGGTTCCTTTCTCTTTAACCTATAATACATATAGGTGCTTTCGTAATACATTGCAAGGGTTGTCAAGAAAATTATTTTATTTTTTTAGTCAGTACACAAAACTTTTTTTAGGAAATCTTTTCCCTCATCAACCCATCGATCAAACGACAGGTGATTTAATCTATGGACGTAAATAGAATAATCGTCGAAAACCATTTCATCCCCATCCTTTCCATTATCGTAAACGAAGTAATGATACCCCTCACCCTTGTACAATTGTAGGTGAGGGTTACCGATGGCCCCGATGATTTGAGCGCGGGTCATTGACCCGAACCTTCTGCTTCATCACTCAAAGAGAATTGTTTCTTCTTCTCTTCGATGTTCACAACATTCAGCGTGAACTTAACGTGGACGTTACCACCTTGCATCGAACTGACGCTGTAGTTGCAAGGACACGTTCTTAGCCAATCTAAGATCGGATCTAAATCTTCGGCTTTAACTATCAGCATTACTTTTCTCCCCTTTGTATACGCAATCCCTTTTTAAGAATTTCGACACCTTCAGTTTTGTCACCCCTGAGTATGGTGTCTAAAGCAAACGCCACCCAACTCTCAGCGTGTTTGCTCAGAACTTCTGGTGGAGCATCACCATCGACAACGACAACGGCTGGCTCATTACGCACGGGCTGGTCATAGCCCCCGCCCACTTGGTTGGCATTCAGCCAGTTGATGAGATCCTGTTTGGATGTAGGCACATCAACCTCTACCCAGTTTCTGGGTGAACTACGACGGGCGTCAGCTTGTGTTCCAAACCATGCCCCAGATTTATTAGTATATAATCTCATGTGAGATCTCCTTTCTGTTCCTTATAATATACATATAGTTATTTTTGTAAGACATTCAAGGGGGGGATAGAAAAAAAATTGTAAATAATTAAAAAAAATGTAACGACTGAGGGCAGTTTTTACACAAATTTAAGGAAATCGTGTGATCGAACTAACAAAAGTAGAGATTGAATTGTCGGGACAGCCTGTTGGTAAGGGGCGTCCACGGTTTACTAAAGCGGGTCACATTTACACCCCAAACAAGACCAGAGATTATGAACGTCGTTTACACGCGGCTGCTTGGGGTCAGATGGTTAAGCAGAATGTCGATCAAACAGAACGGCCCGTGGTGCTGGAGATTGTAGCATTCATGGAGATCCCCAAGTCGTGGCCCAAAGTAAAACGATTAGAAGCTGAATATGGGGCTATTTCTCACACATCCACCCCTGACTTAGATAACATCGTCAAATGCGTTGCAGACGGGCTTATACACACCGTCTATGCCGATGATAAACAAATTGTGTCCATCAAGGCACAGAAACGTTACTGTCACCCAGAGCGCGGCCCAGCCCTTTACGTGTCGGTTTCTTGGACGGATGAAAAAGAATAAGAATAGTCAGGGCCGTAAGCTTCACGCCACTTCAAAGGACTTCTGTGTATCGCCAGTTTAGATTTGTCGGTTCCCCAAAGCTGTTGGTGGTGGTCATCACATAGCGGGATAGCAAGTCGGTCTGAAACTTTTCTGGATGAGAACCTGTCGTGTATCGGGTGATGCGCTGTAGTTGGGGATCGTTGAACCAGCCCAAACCGTTTGCAAACGCAGCATGGAAGTTCACGGATTTTTTGTAGGAACTTTTCATCCTTTTTTGGCTTCCCTGTTTTTTTGTATAATTTTTGTCCAGTTAAATTCGTCATCAATTAATCTCATTCTCCAGCCTTGTGGCGGGGGCCACGGTACATCCCATTGCGATAAAGTTTCTTTTGTCCAGCCACCTTTCGATGTTCGTTGACTATCGATAATGGCTTTTACCGTGTTTCTTTTACTATTGCTGTGCCTACAATCTTCAGCGGGTTTAGCTCCACATTTTGGACACGGTTCATTTAAAGATCTCAAAAGATCATGGGTCATATTTGTCTACCTTTTTTGGATCGTGCATGATCTCAGCTTCTAAATCAATTGCAATCAATTTAAATTTTTGAACTGGGTAATAAAAAACAATCTCCCTGTCCTCTTCTGGGTTGCGTCTGTTCTTACTTATCGGACTAACCCGAATGTCTCTGTGCGAAACTATATCTTCGATGTTGGCGTATCGAACTTGATCCAGCCAATTGATCACAAACAAACACGGCAAATTTAAAACAGGATACAGCGTCTGCCAATTTTGAATTTTGGTGTAGCTAATCATAGCGTCTGGATAACTGTTGGAGTAACAATTCAATCGACGGATTTCTACTAGGGCTGTGGGCTTACCGTCCCGATGTAAGAACCCATCGAAGCTTGCTTTCTTTTCTAAGGATCTGACACTGTCACACTTCCAACGCTTTTCTAAAAAATTTAATACCCGATGCTCATGTTCCTGATCACTCTTATTCACGTAAAGGGTCATAACCAATTCCTTCTGCAAGTTTCTGCATGGCAAGATCAAAGTACTTCGTAAATTCTTGCTGGGTCATTTTATCAAAACGAATACTGTCAGGAATGTTTACTAGCTCTCCGTTCAATCCCGACAACTTGATACGCACGTAGCCACAAGCAATTTTAAGTTCATCATGTAAGTGATGCTCTGTGGGCCACTTGCCTGTATCGCGGGACACATTTTTTAGCGTGGACCAATACAGGTTATGATGGGGGTTCGATCTCTTAGCGGCTGCTTTAATATTAAACAGTTGACCATTTGCATATTCTTCCATGCGTTCAGCGTCGTAACGTGTGACGGGCTGTAGTTGCCCATCACTTAGTTCCATTTGCAAATTGATAGCCATCAGAAAGGTATTTCATCGTCCATATCTTGGGACGTTGTATTTTCATGTTGTGGCGGGGCTGGTTCAGGATCTGACGCCGTTTCTTCTTTCCTTGCAGAACCCAACAGAGTAATATCGTTGGCGCGAACCTTCAGGTACGTTTTTCCATTGTATTCTTCTGCAACAAATTCGCCAGAGACACACACGGGTGTTCCCTTCTTCATCCATTGCGCCAGACCAGTACGATTGTAACTACAGTCAAAGAACATCACTCCTTTCTGTTTTGTTTTTCGATCATACGTGTCAACCGCGACAGAAAAGGTAATAAACTCCCTTCCTTCGTACGATTGAACTTCACAGTCTCTGCCTGTACGCCCTGCAATTGTAATAGCTTTCATAACATTAGCTCCGTTTTTTTGGTTAAGTAGGCTTCATTGATGCGTTCACGTAACGCTGGGGTAAGTTCATCAGCCCTTGTGAACCACCTTTGAAATTTTCTATCGTTCTCTGCAAACTTAGTAGCATCGACAGTATCGTTGTGAAAAAACTCCAGCCAAGCTTCAGCCTTTTCTTCATGGCTCATGTTTAAGTTTGGATCGTTAGTCTTAGCTTCTTCTTCGGTCAATTGACCTTCGGGTAGCTCTTCACCCGCGTAGATGTAGTGACCCATCCCGTGCATTGCGATAGCTTTAGTCAGGCAACGCATACGGGTGTCACTTACTTCCCGTGATGTAGGGTTAACTTTGGCGTCGTTCTTAAAGTCCATTACGGGTAGCCACATCATGTGGGTCTGATCCTCAATGGTGACGCTTACTCTGGTTTCGACAGTATTGTCAGGAAAGAATATATCGTCGTGTATTTCATACGATGCAGTTGGATACCGCTTTTTAACTTCGGCCCAAGCCCAAGCCCACGACAAATATGACAGACCATATTCTCTGCCAGTTTTTTTATTTTTAAAATATTTCTTTTCGACACGTTCAGAAACATTGATTGTCGATAGTGTCTCCCACACTGATGTTTTCTTATTAGCCATTACGCAATCTCCTTTCCAAATATTTTATTCTTGTTCTTATTAAAAAAATGCATGTCTGCATCCTGATCCTTATTATGATTTTCCATAGCATCAACGATTGCGTTATGAATTTTATGACTGTCCAAAGGCATGATGTTTCTTTCAGTCATTACATTAAAAAGTGCAGTCCTTATTACTAGCTGCATTTTTAGATTAAATTTATTATTCACTTTTCTCACTCCTAATACTTGATGTCTCTTGCATATATATTATCTGTATCCTATATACAACCCTAGCAGCGAAAAAAAATTAAAGGAGATATTATGCAAGCTGGATTTATGTACAACCTAAAGTATGTGCGAAAAGCCATACAGGATAGGCAAGCATCGAAGGTGTGTCATGCCACGGGATTATCCCGCCATACTTTCTATCGCGTCCGTGACAACACGGGCAACGTCAGTTATGATACGGTAGAGAGGTTATCCGATTATTTAATGGATGCGGATACTGGTGAATAAAAAAACCCCCAGCGTGAACTAGGGGTTTAAGTTTAAAGAGATAAAAAGTGAGAACAATGTAAGGAGTATTCTCATGTCCCACTATATGACAGCTTTAGCCATGAAACAACAGGGGTTAAAGCCAGCTACTAAAATAGTCCTTTATTGGTTAGCAGATCACCATAACGGTGAAACTAATAAGTGCTTCCCCAGCCTTACCAGATTGGCTGAGTGTTGCGAAATGGATAAGACTTCTGTTATTCGACACATCGATTTTTTGATGGTTCATGGATTTATTCGTAAGGTAAAAGAGAAAAGAAGTGACGGGGGATTTACCTCAAATACTTACATTTTAAACTTAGCTGAACCCAAGTCGCAAAATACAACTAGCCCTAGTGGTAAAACGCAACCACCCCTAGTTGCAAAACACGACCCTAACCTTGGAAGTAATAACCTTGGAAGTAATGAAGTAGTAATAGTTAGATCAATTGATGAGGTTATAGATTATTTTAAAGAGTTTTGGTCACGCTATCCAAGGAAGGTTGGAAAGGCTCAAGCTGAAAAATCTATTGCTAAAGCTTTAACAAAAATTGAAGGTGATGAACTTCTAAGAAAAGTAGATCTCTTTGCATCAGTGTGTAAGGGTAAGGATCAAAAGTTTGTTCCACACGCTGCCACTTGGCTTAATCAGGAGCGATGGAACGATGAGATTGAAGTGTCAAAAGAAAACTTGCAGCATCAGGTTTTAAATGAAATGTTTGTTAACAGGGAAGGAATAGCAAATGTCTAGGAATGAAGAGTTAAAACAATTAATGCTAAAGATGTTGGGGCGGCTAAATGCTCCACGGGCCGTGTCAGGTAACCCAGAATTGATGAAAGAAGAAGCTGAGTTCCTTTGTGATGCGATAACTAAACTAGCACCTACACGCGGCTACGTTGACTGGTGGAAAGATTTTAGTGACGCGGTATTTGATAACTTGGAGACAAGAAGTTGGCCTACTAAAAAAGATTTAAGTACGGCTGCTAAAAAGATTGCACCCAAACGTCCAGAGTTCAGAGATCTTACAGGTGATGAAAAGTATGTCCCAGATCCTTATAAAATTAATGCGGCTAGGATCAAGGCTGGACAAGCGGTATGTCAAAGTTATATCGTGGGGAAGCAAGCAGACATCCTTTTGCGAAAGGGCATGGTTGATGAATACGATCTTGATCCATATCGTGAAGCCATGCTGCATAGTAAAGTCTGATTGCATATGATAGTATCAGGTGAGGTGGTTGTGACACCCTCCCTGTTATACTGCCTGTTAACTTGCCCCTCTAGCGTTCCTTTCTCACATTTCAGCTAGGGGGGTTTTTTTTAGAATAGTTCTAAGTTATATTTGAATAATAGACGCACCCAGATTGGACGGTACTATGGGAACAGAAAAAGAACAAAGCACTAAAATAGTGAAAAATAGTGGAAAACCACCAGCGGCTGGCAAGGGCAGACCAAAGGGGGCCACTAACAAAAATAGTAGATTGTTAAAGGATGCAATCCTAGAGGCAGCTACAAGGGCGGGGGACAAGTTTGGTAAGGAAGGATTGATTTCTTATCTTGAAGAACAAGCCAAGGAAAACCCCAGCGCGTATTTAAGTTTAATGGGTAAGGTTCTACCACTTCAGGTCAAAGCAGATCTGGAAGGGGAGCTACAGCACGTTGTGAGGGTTCAATGGCGAAAGACCAAGAAGTAATCTTCCACGACATAGAGCTTGACTACGAACCGCGTGAACTAATGGATGCATTCCATAATCGAACTGAAAGATTTGCTATTATCGTGGCGCATCGAAGGTTCGGTAAAACCGTAGCTGTGATCAATGATCTGATTAAAGAATGTTTAGAGCTTGATCGTGAGAATGTCAGGGTAGGATACATAGCTCCATATCTAAGCCAAGCCAAAGCTGTAGCGTGGGACTACGTGTTGCAATACACGCGGGACATTCCAAACATTAAAGTTAATCACAGCGAACTTCGAATAGACTTTGATAATGGTTCAAGGTTCAGATTATTTGGGGGCGATAACTACAACGCAATACGGGGGCTGTACTTCGATTACGTTTGCATTGATGAATACGCTGACTTTCCAGCATCTGCTTATCCTAATGTTATCAGGCCAGCCACAGTAGATCGTAAAGGTAAGATCTGCATTATTGGAACGCCAAAGGGAAAGAATGAGTTTTGGGAAATGTGGCAACACGCCAAGACAGATCCGACATGGTTCAGTGCAATGTTCAAAGCATCTGAAACAAACATCTTGGACCCTGAAGAATTAGAAGATGCAAAAGAAACAATGGGTGAGAACAGATACCTTCAGGAGTTTGAGTGTTCCTTCGAAGCAGCTATAGAGGGAGCTTACTACGGGGTAGAAATGAAAAAGGCTACGGATGATGGTAGGATAACAAGCGTTCCATATGATCCAAGTATGTCCGTGATAACAAGTTGGGATCTAGGAATTTCTGACAGTACATCGATCTGGTTTTGCCAGTTTCACGGGGCTGGAGAAATACGGGTGATCGACTATTATGAAAACAGCGGGGTCGGATTAGACCATTATGCAAAAGTATTAATTGATAAAAATTATCATTATGAAGAACATATCTTGCCACACGACGCCAGAGTAAGAGAACTAGGAACAGGTAAGAGCCGACTTGAAACATTAGATGCGTTAGGAATTAGAAATGTTTCTATAGCTCCCAAGCTTCAAATAGAAGATGGAATACAGGCAGCTAGATCAATGCTGGCACGATGTTGGTTTGACGAAGAAAAGTGTGCGCGGGGAGTTGAAACTCTTAGACAATACAGGCGGGACTTCGATGAAAAGAACAAGGCTTGGAGAGCTAGACCACTTCACGATTGGACTTCACACGGGGCCGATGCTTGGCGTTACATGGCTATTGGATACAACCCAGTACAAGATTGGGGTGAACCCATTAGAAGGAATTTGCGCGGGATTGCATAGTATGTTAAGCTGACATTAATTAGTCGGAGTTTTTTGCGTGGCTGCCAGAAAATCTAAGAAAACAAGTAACCCTAAACCTAAAAATGCTGCCCTCTATGCAAGGGTAAAATCTGAAGGTAAAAAGAAATTTAAGTCGTGGCCCAGTGCTTATGGCTCTGCTTGGTTAGTTCGTGAATACAAAAAGCGTGGCGGCACTTATGCCTAGTAAACCAAAAAAGAAAAGGAGTTAACAATGCATTACGGTAAAGGTAAGAAAAAGGGCGGGAAGAAAAAGTAATGGCTTCTTACATCAAAGACGGTCAAGTCGTCAAAATGACTGAAGAAGAAGAAGCCGACTTTAACGAACGATTTAATCGTGGTCGTAATGTTGGAGCGCAAGCACAGCCAGTAGCCAGAAGTGGGGGCGGTGGTAAAGGTGGGCGTCCTGATATTAATCCCAATACAAATGAAGGATCTGAAGCTTTGGTAATGGCTCAACAGAAATTCAATAACGACGGTAGCTATGGTTACTACAACAACGAAGGTCGTTATGTTGGTTTTCTAGAAGATGCTTTTAACGGTGGCGGGATGAATACCACAGATACTTTCTTTGCTGGTGGACCTCTATCAAATGCGCTGAACGTAGCCAAAGTTCGTCCTTCTGGTATGGCTAGAGAGCGTGACGCGGAAGGTAATTTTATAGTAGACCGTGCTAATATTGGCTATCGTGATGCTACAGATATGGGTGATGGCGGTGGTCCACAATTCTCTGGCGGTCCCAAAATGGGTGGTGGTACTGTCAGTGCAATGGCTAACCTAATAGATTTTTTAGGTGGCGTCGATCAAGGAAAGCGCAAGCGATACAAACGTGTGGGTCTAATGAAGTAATGGCAAGAACTAGGGCTGAAAAGATTGCGGCTGCAAAGAAGCGGCACGGATTTAAAAAGATTAATACGCCCAGAAGGGGTGGCCCTAAAAAGTTTGAAGTGTTAGCAGTCGAAGGTAACACAGTCAAAAAGGTTAACTTCGGTGATCCAAACATGAGCATCAAAAAGGACCAACCCAAAGCAAAAAAAGCTTATTGTGCTAGGAGCGGTGGCATAAAAGGAAAGAACAGCAAGCTTTCAGCAAACTACTGGTCACGTAGAGCATGGAATTGTAGAGCATGAATTTCTTAGAATTTTTGACATTGCCAGCCAGAGAACGTCGGGAAGAACTGGGTAATTTTGTTGGTGGTCTGTTTGAGAACGACGGATCGTATCGCAGAGCGTTAAGTCAAAACGAAATACCTTCTAACTTTCAAAATGTGTACGGGAATAGAACAGCTACCCCGTCAAGTGTTCAGTTTCTGCAAGACTACGGTGACTTTCTGCCAGTGATTGGTGATGTGGCTGGTGTGTCTGACGTTGCTCAAGAGCTTACAAGTGAAGATCCAAACTATCCACTAGCGGCTGGTTTAGGTTTAGCTACAGCGGCTGGTGCTGTGCCAGTTGTTGGTGATGCGGCTAGTAGAGCTATTTCTTCAGGTGCTAGGTCGCTGTTCGATGTAGCTAATCGTTTGGAGTTTGATCCAAGCACAGTTGGTAGCAATCTTGGAAATGTCAGGATAAAACCAAAGACAGAAACCCGTGAGGGTGAAAAGATATTTCAAGCATTAGATAGTCAACCCACATCAAAAAAATTTACTAAGCAAGATTATTTCCCACCAATGGATGCTGTAACAGAAATTGGCAGTCAAAAACCATTAGCTCTTAGAAACCACGAAAGTGTGATTAGGGGTACAGGCGAACTGGTTGACCCCAAAAAAATAAACATGGATGACCTTGAAGGTAAAACATTGTTGGCAATAGTTGGTGATAATACGGGCCGACATGATATTTTGTCAGTAGGAGGTGAAGTTTTTGATACTCCTGTTAGAAGCTTGGCTGGTTTTCAGTACATCGATGTAGATAGTCCAGCGCATGGATATGCTGGTGCATTTGACATGACAAAGAAAAAACTTACTCAAGCAGAAAAAGTTATAGATAGTGGTGGAGATCCAATTTACGCATCATTTCTTATGGGTGAACAAAGTGGAGATTTTGCTGAACACACTAATGCAACTTTTGGAAAACTAGTTGAAAAATTTCATTCAAGAATAGACCCAAAAGATTATGAGGAAATAAACAAACTAATAAGAAATATTAGTATGCCAATGAAGGGCGGCAAAAAACTTGATAAAGATGGAAATCAGATATTTACCAAAGGTGGCAATCCAGCACTGAAAACAATTCAGGGAAAACCATTCAAAGACTTTCAAGGCATAGAAGATCCAAACGCTATATTTGAATATATTGCGGCACTCCCGACAGGAACTCAAAGGGCTAATTTTATTAAAGGTATGGATAGAGCCTATTTCAAAAATTTTGGCCTACCATCAGTAGCAGACGCCCGATTAGCTGTGGCTGATAGCGCACAATTAGGTATGGATTGGGGGACAATGGGTTACCGTATGTTTGAACCCGACGTAAACAGAGGTTTAATTTCAACAACCCCAGAAATGCACAGCACCTATGACACTGGGGTAGGTAAGGTTGGGCCAGCTATGACCCTACTTGATGAGAGTAGAGGTGTGCCAGCCAATTTAATGATGAGTAATTTATCTGAGGGCCAGAGGCTCAGAGGTACTGGTGGTGGCTTACACATGAATAGCCCCGATTATAAAGTATATGAAGGTAGTCCAAAACTAGCATCACAAAAAATAGAACCAATAAATGTGGATACAGTTAACACATTCCTTGACATCGAAAAAACTCAAGGGCGTGATAGGGCTTATCAATTTGCTCAGAAAGTGTTATCAGCGGGTAAAGTAACCAATGAATTGATTAAGCAAGCCAAAAAGATGAACGCCCCGACATGGGTAGTTGCTCTGATGGTTTCACAGCAAGCAATGCAAGGGGACGAATAATGGCTCTTACAACTTATGATGAACTAAAAGTTTCTGTATCAGATTTTTTAAATCGTGATGATTTAACCACAGTTATTCCCGATTTTATTACTTTATCAGAAGCGCAAATGAATAGAGAAGTTCGTCATTATAGAATGGAAAAACGTGCGACTGCACAGTTAAATACGCAATATACAGCTTTACCTACAGATTTTCTACAGCCTATTAGATTTGTTATTACGGCTTCAGATATATCCACGTTAGAGCAAGCAAGTGCATTAGAAATATCTAAGCTCCGTGAAGCAAACAATGATACGACAGGCAAGCCAACAACGTATTCTATATTAGATAGTTCAATAGAAGTTTTTCCAAAACCTGACGCAACTTATACTCTTGAGTTGTTATATTATGAAAAAATAAATGCATTAAATAATGGTAATCCAACTAATTGGTTACTTACTAATTACCCAGACGCTTATTTATATGGTGCTTTACTGCATTCTGCGCCATATTTGCAGGAAGATAGTAGAATACAAACATGGGCGGCGTTGTATCAAAAAGCAATAAGTGATATTAATAGTGAAAGTGAACGATCGAAAACATCAGCTTCAGGGCGCAGAATTAAGATAAGGAGTTATTAAATGGCAAGTATAGCAGACAGGGTGCTTGATAACGGTTTGACGGTTTTAGATACGGAAGCCTCAAGGTTCGATATTTGCAGTCAAGAACCAACAACATATGCAGAGGCAACATCTACGCACACGCTAGGCAACACAACCAGTATTAGCATTGGTGCGCCTGCGGATCGAACAGGCGGTGGTAGAAAGGTTACTCTTGCGGCTATCAGTGATGCTTCTGTAACAGGCACAGGAACAGCAACACATTTTGCAATAACAGATGTTTCAAATAGTAGGTTGTTAGTAACAGGTGCGTTAAACGCTTCACAGTCAGTTAACAGTGGAAACCAGTTTGACATATCTGCGTTAGATATTGGCATACCAGACCCATCATAGGTGATTAATGGTTAAAGTCGCGGATAGAGTAAAGGTCACAACGACTACGACAGGCACAGGCACAATTACGCTTGGTTCTGCGGTTACTGGTTTTAGGACGTTTGCTAATGGCGGTATAAGCAATGGTGATAGTGTGCGTTACGTTATAGAAAGCGGAAATAGCTATGAGATTGGCACAGGCACATATACGCATTCTGGCACAACTTTAAGCAGAACCTTAACGTCTAGCTCAACTGGTTCTCTGTTAAATCTCACTGGAACATCAACTGTATTTATTACACTGGCAGCGGCTGACTTTGATGAGCGTGCAGCGGTTCCGGTATCTATGGCAATTGCATTAGGATAGAATATGGCAAACACGTTTAAACGAAAACTAAGCAGAAACATCGGCACATCTGCAACTGCCATAGGTAGTTATACGGTAGGAGCTTCTACGCAAACCACTGTAATCGGTCTTACTTGTTCTAACAATACAACTACAGCCATAACGGTAGATGTATCACTGAATGATGGGTCTAATGATCACTTCATGGTTAAAACGGCAACGGTTCCTAGCGGAGGCAGTATTGTCATTGTTGGAGGTGATCAAAAGGTTGTGTTGGAAACTGGTGATAGCGTTAAGGTTACATCAAGTGCGGCTAATAGTTGTGATGCAATTATGAGTATTTTGGAGATTACCTAGATGGGGAAGTCTAAAGATTTAGCGTCAGGAAACAGTGCAGCTTATGTAGAAACCGCTGGTGATACGATTACTGGTGATACTGTTGTTGCTACAACCACACAAGTTCCTTTAAGAATAGAAAACACTGCCGCTAATAGTTTAGGTTCTTATTTAAAAATACGCGATGGAAACTCAACGGCTAGTCAGCACACTTGGATAGGTAGATCTACAAACGACACTTATATTTATAGTAACAACTCTGACCTTGGCATGAAGATTACAAATGCTGGGCAAGTCACAAAGCCTAATAACCCTTGGCTTTCAGTGCAAGCTGGTAGTGGAGGTTGGATATCTTTTGCGTCTGGTGAAAATCAACTCACCAGTCTATTTACTAGTAGTACTGTTTATCAAAACACTGGAGGTGGATTTAATAAATCAAACGCTACTTACACTGCACCTGTAGCTGGACGCTATTGCTTTATGTGGAACACATATACTAGGGGTGGTAGCAATAGTGCTGCTACAACTTATGTTTATCCCAGACTATACAAAAATGGGGTCGCTATGCACCCTAGAAGTAACATACTTCATTATACTACAGGTACAGGCTACGATACAGGAACAGAAAATACAATATTAGCAGACCTTGCCGTTAATGATACTATAGTAGCTGGATGCTATTCTAATAATACTACTAATCAATATTATGCTGCTTCTATGCATTTACAAATGTTTTTCGTAGGTTAGGACACAGATATGGCATACATAGGACAGACACTAACTGAAGGTACAAGAAGAGCTTACACTTTTGTAGCGACTTCTGGGCAAACCACGTTCAATGCCGTTTATGGTGTGGGTGCAGTTGACGTATATCAGAATGGAATATTGCTACAGCCATCAGACTATAATTCAAGTTCTGGTTCTTCAGTGGTGCTTGGCGTTGGTGCAGCGGTCAACGATGAAATAACCATTATAGCGCACAATACATTTAGCGTGGCTGATACTGTTAGTTCTTCGCAGGGTGGTACGTTTGCAGGGGCTGTTACTGCTTCTAATGGTTTGACTGTTGATGATGATGGCGCAACTCCTTTAACTGTAGATCGTGCTACAAATGACGGTACAATTATTGATGTGCAAAAAGATGGTACTTCAGTAGGTGTTATTGGAACTAACGGAGGCCGATTGAGTATTGGTTCTGGTGATGTTAACTTGAACTTTAACGCTTCTGCAAACTCTATGTATCCTATTTCTGATACTTCTGGAACTTTATCTGACGGTGTTATTGATATTGGAGCATCTTCAGCACGCTATAAAGACCTCTACCTCTCAGGCGGTGCTTACATTGGCGGCACTGGTGCGGCTAATAAGTTGAGTGACGTAGAAGAGGGTAACTGGTCACCATCATTAAATGTTGGAACAGCAACAGCTTATCAAAACCAGTGGTATGTCAAAATTGGACAACTAGTTACATGTTACTTTTATTTATACAGTTTGAGTAATAATTCATCTGGTACACAAATTCAAATCTCTGGATTACCCTTTACCCATGAAACATCCCATGAAACTTACTTTAGCGTTCATGCTGGCGGCGTTCCTAATTTACCCGCAAGTGCATTGAATTTAAATGGACGTGTAGGGCAAGCAGGAGGTAATACTGTTGGGTTAGAAATAACTTACCCAAGCGCTCAAAGTACTATAATGAGCTATTCTCACGTTGGGTCTAATGTACACCTAGCCGCAACTTTTAGTTATATAACAGCCGCTTAGTTGGAGATTAATTATGGCAATTACAAAAAGAATAGAACAAGGAAAGCTAGAGATAGTCAAACCTTTCAACTGTATACAAGTTAGAACAGACACAATTATAGAAGAAGATGGGGTTGAACTTAGCCGTTCATTTCATCGTCATGTTGTAGCACCAGACGCAGACGTATCAGGTGAAAGTGATGATGTAAAAGCATTAGCCACACAGTTTCATACAGACGCAATTAAAACCGCATACGCTGCACATTTGGCAGCTTCATCACCATCATAGGAGTAAGTTATGCCAGATATTACAGTAAGTTTAACCGACACAGAGCAAAAGTGTCTTGAATACGCAGCGGCTAGTCCACAAGACTGGGCTGACAATGCTTTGACCAACAGAGCCAGAATAGCCAAGGATGAAATCATTGCGGCTTTGGTTACTCATTGCAACGCAAACAGTGTGGCTATTGCGACAGGCGAAGATGCACAAGTAACACAAGCATTTACATTAGAAGTTGTTAAGACCGCCGCCGCACGAAACGCAGAGGCTTCAACGCCAGAGTAAGGAAGTCAAATGGCTTATATTGGAAGTTCGCCAACGAAGGTAGTTAGCAGACAATCAGCTAACATTTTTACATATACGGCTGTGGCTAATCAGGTAGCTTTCACTGGCTCTGACGCAAACGGTAATACGCTTGCTTGCACCCCGTCCGACATCATGGTTCATATGAATGGGCTAAGATTAGAAGAAAGCGATTTCACCGCAAGCACAACTACGGTAACGCTTGGCTCTGGCGCAGCGGCAGGGGATGAAGTTACCATCACGGCTTTTGTAACGTTTGAAACCGCAGACGCTTACACAAAAAGCGCATCAGATACGAAATACGCTAATGTGAGTGGTGATACGTTTACTGGTAATGTGACTTTTGCAGACGGTGCAGACATTATTACAGCAACGGCAGGAACATCTAACGTAAGAGTTGGTGTAAATGCAGGGAACTCTATTGCCTCTGGCGGGAACTATAATACTGTTGTCGGTGATGAAGCAGGAACAGCTATTAGCACTGGTGATGTAAATACGTTTGTTGGGTATCAATCTGGAGATGCAACAACAACGTCAGGAAATAACGTAGGAGTAGGTTACGCTTCACTAACTACAAATATTTTATCTTCAAAAAATGTAGCCATAGGTAATAATGCTTTAAAAACTCATAATCTTGGTTCAGCAGGTGAAGGTTTAAATGTAGCTATTGGTCATGGTGCAGGTGAAGAAATTAC